>OBWF01000056.1_pt1 | contig 106270 bp, 61 predicted proteins | sample 1495211 | NCBI WGS metagenome assembly OBWF01 (sample SAMEA2580051, study PRJEB22360) | human gut metagenome | reverse complement strand
CTATCAATTCTCTCGTAACGAAAGGCTGTCCTTTCACTTGGTTGAACTGGCTGATGTTCAATCCGGGTATCTTCATCCGTAAATAACCTGCGAATTGTCCCAAATTCTGTTCAGCTACTACGATCTTCTTGTATTTACGCAATACATCGGCTGTATTCTTCGGCAACGGGTTGATGTATTGGAAGTGTGCGAAAGCCACTTTCTTTCCATGATCGCGCATAAAGTCCATAGCCAGACGGAGATGCCCATACGTGCCGCCCCAGCCAACAATCAGTAAATCTGCATCTTCATCACCCAGTACTTCGAGTTCGGGGATATAGTCTGCAATTTTATCTACTTTAGTTTGGCGGAGATGAACCATCTTATTATGGTTTTCTGGTTCGGTAGAGATCGCACCTGTTTCATTGCTCTTTTCAAGACCACCGATGCGGTGCATGAATCCTTCAGTTCCCGGAATTGCCCAGTAACGTGCACCGGTTTCTTCATTGCGTTGGTATGGAGTCCAGTTACCAGCCATGTCCGGAGTCACGTATGGAGGATTGATGGCAGGATATTCATTTAAGTTAGGAAGTTTCCAAGCTGCCGAGCCGTTGGCTACGAAAGCATCCGTCAGTAATACAACCGGAGTCATGTGTTCCAGAGCAATCTTACATGCCATGTATGCGGCATCAAAACAGTTCGTTGGTGAAGTTGCGGCAATCACCGGCATCGGGCTTTCACCATTGCGTCCGTAAAGAGCCTGCAATAAGTCTGTCTGTTCTGATTTAGTAGGCAAACCTGTTGACGGACCGCCACGTTGCACATTCACAATTACCAATGGAAGTTCGCCAATTACAGCAAGGTTCATGGCCTCACTCTTCAAGCAAACACCGGGCCCGGAAGTAGTCGTTACAGCCAAAGCACCGGCAAAAGCGGCACCAACGGCAGAAGCACAACCCGCGATTTCATCTTCGCACTGTACGGTTTTTACTCCCAGTGATTTATGTTTAGCTAATTCGTGCAGAATATCAGTGGCCGGAGTGATAGGATAAGAACCCAAGTAGAGTTCCAGACCTGCTTTCTCGGCAGCAGCAATCAAGCCATAAGCAGTTGCTTTATTTCCGTTGATATCTGTATAAAGTCCTTTTGATTTCGGAGCTTTACTTTCAATCTTATAAGTAGAGACAGAAGCATGTGTGTTGGCACCATAGTTGAAACCATCGTTTAATACCTTAATATTAGCTTCTGCAATTTCGGGCTTTTTGGCGAATTTCTCACGCAGCATTTTTTCAGCAGCGGCAAGGTTGCGGTTGAACAACCAGCAAACCAATCCGAGTGCGAACATGTTCTTACAACGGAGTGCTGATTTATTGTCTAGTCCGGAATCTTTCAGGCTCTCTTTACACATGGAAGAGATGGGAACTTCAAGTACTTCCTGTTTTACGCCTAATTCCTCAAAAGGATTGTCAGTCTTGAATTGTGCCTTTTCCAAATCTCTGGCTTCGAATGAGTCGGAGTCGGTAATGATAAGTCCTTGCGGTTTACAGAATTTGATTTGTGTTTTCAGTGCGGAAGGATTCATAGCCACTAATACGTGGCAACGGTCTCCGGGAGTGTAAACCTGTCCGGCACCGATGTGGACCTGAAAACCGGAAACACCGGTCAGTGAACCTTGCGGGGCGCGGATGTCTGCCGGATAGTCGGGGAATGTACAGATGTCATTTCCTACCGTAGCCGACACGTTCGAGAAGATGTTGCCGGCCAGCTGCATACCGTCACCGGAGTCGCCGGAGAAACGTACTACTACTTCCTCCAATTCTTTAACCATCATTTCGTCTGCCATAACTTTAATTACTATATTTAATTTAAAAACTGATTTTACTTTCAATTTGTGAGCGCAAAGGTCGGAAAGTTAATCGAATTATCAAAATAAATCGAACTTTATTGTCCTATTGACGCTAAATATTTGAGATATTTGAAAGGAACCTGTATTTTTATTCTTGTTAAATCGACAGAAACCGTTATCTTTGCAAGCAAATTTGAAGCGGCCTTGTAGTTCAACGGATAGAATAGAAGTTTCCTAAACTTTAGATAGGGGTTCGATTCCCCTCGGGGCTACTACGAAGAATCTGTGAGAAGTTGTTTTGTTTTGCTTTCATATCGTATCTGGTTTTGAGTTTAACAATGGCTTCTTTTAAGATGAACGTCTTATAGCTTCTATTTGTTTTAATAATCAATAGAAAAAGCCTCTACCGAATGTTCGGAAGAGGCTTTTTCTATTTTTGGAATTTATTATTCTTCCGTAGTTACTGGTACGACTTTTTTGTTCTTCATCATGTTGTATGCAATCGGAGATGCAATGAACAGTGATGACAATGTACCGATAACAACACCCAAGATCATTGCGAATGCAAAGCTGCGGATTGAATCACCGCCAAGGATGAAGATACACAGCAATACGATCAATGTACTTAATGATGTATTGATAGTACGTGCAAGTGTAGTATTCAATGAATCATTGAACAACTGACGTTTGTCACGTTTCGGATACAGGCCGAAGAACTCACGTACACGGTCGAAGATTACCACCTTGTCATTGATAGAGTAACCGATAGCTGTCAGGATAGCACCGATAAACGTTTGGTCAATTTCCAGTGAGAATGGAACGATACCCCATAACAATGAGTAAGCACCGATAATCATGATGGTATCGCATGATAGAGCTACGATAGAGCCAATACTATATGCGATGTTACGGAAACGGATTAAGATATACAGACCGATAGCGATCAAAGCCAGTACTACGGAATAGATGGCACCTGTTTTGATATCGTCTGCGATACTCGGACCCACTTTTTGAGAACTTACAATACTACCACCAGTGTGATTGTCACGGTCGATAAAGGTAGCTAGAGTGATGTTTTGAGTCAGCACAGGTTTCAAAGTCTCATATAAATATGCTTCGATTTGAGAGTCAACATCGTTTCCTGCATCTTCAATACGGTAGTTGGTGCTGATACGTACAGTTTTCTTATCTGTACCGATAGCGATAACACTAACGTTAGCATCACCGAACTTGCTGGAGATCAATTCACGAATCTGTTCGGGTTCTACCGGATTCTCGAACTGTACCTTGAAGTTACGTCCACCGGTAAAGTCGATACTCTGGCTTAAACCGCGCATGGCAAATGAACCGATACAAACGAGGATGATGGCTACAGTGATGATAAGGGATTTTTTGTTTGTTCCCATAAAATCAAAACGTGTGTTGGTCATCAAGTTTCTTGAAACAGGGGTTGTGAATGTAAGGTTCAATAGTTTGTCCTTGTTCATGAAGTGTTCGTAAACTATACGGGTCATGAATACAGCGGTGAAGAAGGATACTAGAATACCGATAATCAATGTCGTAGCAAAACCACGGATCGGACCGGTACCGAAGTTAAACAGAATGATACCTGTGATGATGGATGTCAGGTTCGAGTCGAAGATAGCGGAGAATGCGTTGGAATAACCGTCAGCAAGTGCTTTCTTCACACCTTTACCGGCACGAAGTTCTTCTTTTGTACGTTCGTAGATAAGTACGTTCGCATCCACTGCCATACCTAGTGACAACACCATACCGGCAATACCGGACATTGTCAATGCTGCCTGGAAGGAGGAGAGGACACCTAATACGAAGAAGAAGTTCAGGAACAATGCACCATTGGCAATCATACCCGGTATGAAGCCGTACATCATACACATATAGATCATCAACAGAATCAGAGCCACTACGAATGAGAATACACCTGCATTGATAGATTCCTGACCCAATGACGGACCAACGATATCTTCCTGTACGATGTGAGCCGGAGCCGGCATCTTACCTGATTTCAATACGTTTGCTAAGTCCTTTGCCTGTTCAGGAGTGAAATGACCTGTAATCTGTGAACGTCCACCTGTGATTTCAGAGTTTACGTTTGGTGCAGAATATACATAGTTGTCAAGAACGATAGCGATAGAACGACCGATGTTCTGTTTGGTCAGCTGTGCCCAACGACGTGCACCATCAGAGTTCATTGTCATGCTGACAGCCGGTTTGCTGTATTGGTCGAATTCATCTTTCGCGTCTGTTACTACATCACCTTCCAACGGAGCTTTACCGTTGCGTTCGGTAGACTTGATAGCATATAATTCGAACGTCTGTCCTTTCTTGTCAAATTCAGAAGGAGAAACACCCCATTTCAAACGAAGGTCTTTCGGGAGTTCTGCTTTAACTTCCGGCATAGCCAGATATTTGTTGATATCAGCAGTGTCTTTGTAGTTAGCGTAACCGATCACAGGACCTTGTCCGCTAGAGTTCAACTGCAGGATAGCCAACAGAGGGTATTGCTTTTTAATTTCTGCCAGGTTAGCTGTTGAATTATCTTCAGTAGTTGTAGCATCTCCTTTCAGGGCAGCAGCAAGACTGTCGGCAGCACTTACGTTTTTCTTGGCCGGAGTAGCTTCTGCAAGCGGAGCTTCTTTGGTGGAATCTACAGCAGTAGAGTCTGCACCTGTCTCCTGCGCTAATACAGCGCGCAATTTAGCATCAGCAGATTGCATAGCAGGAAGAACTTCTTTAGCTGTATAAGTTTCCCAGAATTCTAGGTTAGCAGAACCTTGGAGAAGTTTTCTCACACGTTCCGGCTCTTTGATACCCGGCAATTCCACCATGATACGACCCATTTTGTCTTCCAGGCTCTGGATATTCGGCTGAACAACACCGAAACGGTCGATACGGGTACGAAGTACGTTATATGAGTTTTCAACAGCAGCTTTTACTTCTGCTCTCAATACTTTTTCAACTTCTGCATCCGATGATTTCTGGTTAACTTTGTCTTTCAACTGTTGTGTTGCGAAGAGTTCGGAAAGTTTTGCGTTAGGAGCAGCTTTGTGGTATTCTCTGACAAATAGCGTGATGATATCATCCTGGCTGTTTACAGCCTGTTTTGCAGCTTCTGCCAATGCATTGTTGAAAGCTTCATCCGGCTTGTTGTCAGCCAGTGCTTTGATAACATCAGGTACAGAAACTTCAAGGATAACGTTCATACCACCTTTTAGGTCCAAACCTAAACTAATCTCCATCTCACGACATTGTTTCAGCGTCCAGTTACCCAACCACACTTTCTCATTGGAGAGAGAGTCGAGGTAGTCTTGTTCCACTTTCGGGTCGCCGTTCGCAATTTCTTTCGCCTTGTTGGTATAATGGCGTGTTACGAAGGAGAAGGAGAGATAGAACACACATACCAGTGTGAGTAATACCGCAAAAACCTTTACAAATCCTTTGTTTTGCATTTTACTTTTAATTTATGATGATTACTTTTTTAATTTAATTTTCAGTTAAATTCTGTCGTACACAAGTTCTTTTTGCCGCATACAAGGCTGCAAATATAGTTTTTTTTTCACATTCATGTGTAATAAGCCCTCAAATATTTGATGTTTAAGGGCTTTTTTGCTGAATTATTTCATTCCTCTGTTTTTCAGTAGTGGTTCCAGGCTTGGTTCCGCTCCACGGAAATTCTTATAAAGCACCATCGGGTCTTCGCTGTCTCCCTTCTCCAATACGTTATGGCGGAACAGGTCGGCGGTGTTTTTATCAAAAATACCATGTTCTTTGAAAGCTTCGAAAGCATCATTGTCCAATACGTTGGCCCATAGGTAACTATAGTATCCGGCTGCGTATCCGCCAATGATATGATTAAAGTAAGTCACGCGATAACGCGGTGCTATTTCGGGAATCAAATTAAGCTTGTCCATCGCTTCTTTTTCGAATGCAAGCATATCCAGATTCTTTACATCTGTTATCGTGTGCAGGTTCATGTCGAGGATGGCGGCGGCCAGTAATTCGGTGGTCATGAAGCCCCGGTTGAAAGTTTTCTGTTGCAGTATCTTCTCGATGATTTCGTCGGGTATCACTTCTCCTGTCTGATAATGTTTGGCATACATTTTCAGCACTTCGGGTTCAGTCGCCCAGTGTTCGTTGATTTGAGAAGGAAGCTCTACAAAGTCGCGTACCACGTTGGTTCCCGATGTTCCTTTGTATTCGCATTTTGTCAGCAGTCCGTGCAGGGCGTGACCAAATTCGTGAAACAGGGTTTCCACTTCATCCATGGTCAATAAAGAGGGGGTGTCGCCTACCGGCTTGGTAAAGCTGCAAACGTTGCATACCAACGGACGGGTTGTTCCGTGTTGCTCACGATAGTTGCTCATCCATGCACCACCGCTTTTCCCGGGACGTGGGAAATAGTCTACATAGAAGATACCGAGCTGGGAACCGTCTGCGTCTTTCACTTCAAAGACTTCTACATCAGGGTGATAAGTTGGTATGCCTTCCAGTTTGCTTAGGGTGATGCCATATAATTTGTTGGCTACGGCGAAAGCGCCATCGCGTACATTCTCCAGTTTGAAGTAAGGTTTTGTATCCTCTTCAGACAGGTTGTATTTTTCTTTCCGTAGTTTTTCGGTATAATACCACCAGTCCCATGCTTCCAGTTTTTCTCCTTTTCCTTCCTTGTCCATTAATTTCTGAAGTTCGGTAGCTTCTGCTTTTGCTTTTGGCAGTGCGTAGCTCCAGAGGTTATTTAAAAGGCTCATTACGTTGTTGGCGTTCTTTGCCATGGTTTCATCCAGGACGAAGTTTGCATAACAGTCGAAACCTAATAAGTTCGCTTTTTCCAGGCGGAGAGAAACGATCTTGCGGATGTTTTCCTTGTTATCGTTCCCGTCGTTGTTGTTGCCGCGGTTGATATAAGCTTTGTATATTTGCTCCCGGAGCGGGCGATTTTCAGAATATTGCAGGAAAGGCAGACGGCTGGCATTGTGCAGGGTGAACAACCATTTTCCCGGTTGTCCGGCTGCTTTCGCTTCTTCGGCCGCACTTTGGCGGAACCATTCAGGCAATCCTGCCAGATCTTCTTCCTTGTCAACGAAAAGTTGGAAGGCATTATTCTCATTCAGCACATTGTTGCTGAAAGTGATGCCAAGTGTAGAAAGCTCCTTGTTGATTTTGCGGAGGCGAGCTTGGTCCTTTTCGCCAAGGTTCGCTCCGGAACGGATAAATCTTTTATAAGTCTTGTCCAGCAGACGTTCTTGTTCCGACGTCAGGTTCAATGAATCTTTCTTTTGGTAGACATCGTTCACCCGTTTGAATAGTTTCCCATTCAGGGAGATATTGTCATTATGTTCCGAAAGAACCGGTGCCAGTTTGATGGAAAGTGCGGTCAGCGAATCAGTAGTTTCCGCATCTGTCATATTGAAGAAAATGATGCTTACCCGGTCTAAGATGGGTGCGCTGTTATCCAAAGCCACAATCGTATTTTCGAATGTCGGAATTTCCGGGCTTTCGATGATGGCTTCGATATTTTGATTCTGTTCTTCTATACCTTTTAGAAAGGCAGGTTCATAGTGCTCTAATTTAATCTTGTCGAAAGAAGGAACACCATACTCGGTTTGAAACTCTGTAAAGAAAGGATTGCTTTCTGTTTTCGTAGCACAGGAGTACATCATACAACTTACTGCTAAAATGGTTAGTGTCTTTTTAATCATCATAAGTGTTTTTTATTAGAGTTTTCAGTTCTTATCGTTTACTGATATAGCACCAGATCGGGTAATGGTCTGATGCCTTGATAGACCGGTCTACCGTGCAATTGTAGGCTTTCAGGTTGGGGCTGATCAAGATATTGTCTATGCGGAAATAGAACTTGTTCTGATTGTAGGAAATACCCAATCCTTTACCGGACTGTGTGAATGCATCGTCTAGTTTTTGAGTCAGGATGCGATGGGTATATGAGATAGAACCATCGTTGAAATCGCCGCATACTATGGTTGTCGGATATTTACTTTCTGCAATGGTTTTAGCCACAGAATCTGCTTGTGTAGCCCGGATAGCCGATGCTTCCGCCAGTTTTCTTATTAATTGCCTAAGTCCGGTTTTTACTTTCTTGGCATTCGGGTCTTTAATCATATCCTCATACATCCCTCTGTCTTCTTTGGTGAGCTTGTTGGATTCCAGGTGGTTGTTGATTAATGTAAGAGTGTCGTTATTCACATTCAGTACATATTTCATGGAGCCGTTATAATTACTTTCATATTCGATGGGATGTATCGAGAGTATGGGGAACTTAGAGAAACAGGCAAGTTGCACATCTCCTTTCCCTTGTTGGTGGACGGATTGGTAAGGATAGGCTTTCAATGCTTTTTTAATGTCCTGTTCCGTCAGGTATTTCTTGTTGGTAGCGGTGTTATATTCTTGCAGACAGATAATATCGGCGTTACTATCTACAAGATAAGACAATACCGGGTTTTTTCCATCTTTCTTCTCCAAATTGTTGAAACTCATTACGTTGTAGGATAGGATTTTGATGCTTCCTTCCGGTATGGTTTTTGTGGTGGAGTTAAAAGGAATATAAGTCCGTATCTGTGGAATACAAATTAGAAAACCGATGGCAGGCAAGAGCGCATAGCGGTAATTGACAAATGCCCAGAAGCCGATAAAAATCAGATTAATCGTCAGGAATATCGGAAATGCAAGTCCCAAGCTGGAAGCAAGTGGGTTTATTTTCGGGTTAAGGTAAGGGCTATAAGCGCTTAATATCAACGTTCCCACGAAGAGAGCGTTGACAGCAAGTATCAGATATGCGACAAATTTGCCAATATGTTCCATTCTTTTATCTTTTGCTTGCGTCGAACAAGCTTTTCTTTTCTTCAGTTGTCAGACTGTCGTAACCGGATTTTTTTAGTTTTTCCAAAATACGGTCCACTTCATCTGACTGTGCTTTTTTGTGGGCATTGTAATCATAATCCTTCTCGCGACCGGTGGCACTGTTTCCATAGTGTACCTTCATTTTCGGTTTCCGTTTCCATGTTTTCTTCTGAAACAAGGAGGTGAAACCATCCAGAATCCAGTTGATCCAGGAAGTCAAATCAGTTCCTTTATTTAGGCTGGCGGCAAACCAAAGTCCAGCAAGAGCACCACCCAGGTGGGCGATATGTCCTCCGGCATTACTTGAGGTGATGGATAATACATCAATTCCGATAACAACCAGTGCCAGGTATTTGAGGCGGATAGCGCCGAAAAGAAAAAGTTGCACCCTGTAATTAGGCTCACGATAAGCCGTAGCGGCTACGATGGCTAATACGGAAGCCGACGCTCCTACCAATGTTGAGCCTACCACTTGCGAACTGAATAAAGGAAATACATTGTAGGCGATCATATACAGTAAACCTCCGCAGATACCTCCCAATACATATAGTCCTCTTAAATGTTTGGCCGAGAAAAAGTAGAGAAACAAACTTCCGAACCAATACAGCCAAAGCATATTGAATAGAATATGCAGGATACCGGCATGCATAAACATATAAGTAAATAACGACCACGGCTGATGAATAAATCCGATAAAGGATGCCGGCAGGGCAAATATACCGAATATATCGGGGGTACTTACTTCAAACAGTCGCAAGAAAACGTTAATCAACGTGCCGATCAGAAAGATGCCTACGTTGATATAAATCAGTTGGATGAAAATATTTCCTCTTCTGAATGTCTCCTTTAAATCAGCTATAATATGTCCCATTGTTATTGCTTTTTTTTCTCCAATACAAAATCAGGATTAATCCGAATAACATTCCTCCCAGGTGAGCAAAGTGAGCAACATTATCTCCGGTGCTGTTGGCAAGCCCTGCCCATAATTCGATTGCGGCATATCCTATCACGAAAAACTTCGCTTTGATAGGGAAAGGCAGCGGAAAGATGAACAGTCGGTTATTGGGAAATAGCATACCAAATGCCAGCAATATGGCGTAAACGGCTCCCGAAGCACCTACGGTGGTCAACATGTTCAAGTATTGCTCCATAGAAATAACGCCATAGCCTATCAAATTTACTTGTGTATGTTGGCTATATTCTATCACATATTGAATATACTGCACTCCTTCTTGGATAAGTCCCGCACCAATACCGCAGAGAATATAGTAGAAGAGGAAACGTTTGGGTCCCCAGGTTTGTTCGAGAATCGGTCCGAACATGAAAACAGCAAACATATTAAAGAAAATGTGGCTGAATCCGCCGTGCATAAACATATAAGTGATAAGCTGTGCCGGATTAAAGTCACTTGCAAGGAAAAAATGTAATCCCAGATAATTCGTTAAATCCAGGCCGTAACGTTGGGCTACGATTGTCCCGAAAAATACTAGTACATTGATAATTATCAGGTTTTTAGTTACAGTTGGCATCATTTTAATTTCTGAATATTTAGATAATAGACGCAAAAGTACGAATAAATTCTGTTTTAAAGCATGAAAAACGCTTCCTATTAGCTCTTTTTCAATAATTTGCTGCGTTTTTTTTATGTTTTTATTTGATATGTTGTTTTGTTCGGCTATATTTGTGGAATCAATCCATTGTGGGATAATCTTTTGTGTAACATATATATTAATTAATCATTTTACGTATTATGAATAAGTCTGATCTTATTAGCGCAATGGCTGCTGAAGCTCAAATGAGCAAAGCCGATGCAAAAAAAGCACTTGATGCTTTCATCACTTCAGTTACTAATGCTATGAAAGCTGGTGACAAAGTATCTCTCGTAGGTTTTGGTACTTTCTCAGTAAGCGAAAGAGCTGAAAGAACTGGTATTAACCCTTCTACAAAGGCAACTATTACTATTCCTGCTAAGAAAGTAGCTAAATTTAAAGCTGGTGCTGAATTATCTGCAGCTGTTGAATAAGATAGATAGTTGAAAGAAATTAAGAGAGGAGACGTGATGCGTCTCCTTTTTTTGTATCTTTGCGCGCAAGAAATAACTTGATTATGAAGATAGAAGATAAACTTGTAGCGTCCGTTATCAGCGGACTCAAAGCACTCTACGGTCAGGAAGTCCCTGAAAAGATGGTGCAAATGCAAAAAACAAAGAAAGAATTTGAAGGACATTTGACACTGGTCGTGTTCCCTTTTCTGAAGATGTCAAAAAAAGGACCGGAGCAAACAGCACAGGAAATCGGTGAATATCTGAAGGCAAACGATCCGGCTGTAGCAGCGTTTAATGTGATAAAAGGGTTCTTGAACCTGACTATTGCATCGGCTACATGGATTGAATTGCTGAACGAGATTCAGGCGGATGAACAGTACGGCTTAATGCAGGTCACTGACGCTTCTCCATTGGTGATGATTGAGTATTCTTCTCCGAATACAAACAAACCGCTTCACTTGGGACACGTGCGTAATAACCTTTTAGGCAACGCATTGGCTAACATTGTAGCGGCAAACGGCAATAAGGTAGTCAAAACAAATATTGTAAACGACCGTGGTATCCACATCTGTAAGTCCATGCTGGCATGGAAGAAATACGGAAACGGTGAAACTCCTGAAACTTCGGGTAAGAAGGGTGACCACCTGGTAGGTGATTATTATGTATCTTTCGATAAGCATTATAAAGCGGAAGTAAAGGAGCTGATGGCTAAATTTACAGCGCAGGGAATGAGTGGCGATGAAGCGAAAGCAAAGGCTGAAGCTGAATCTCCATTGATGCAGGAGGCCCGCGAAATGTTGGTGAAGTGGGAAGCCGGTGATCCGGAAGTACGCGGATTGTGGGAAATGATGAACAACTGGGTATATGCAGGATTCGACGAAACCTACAAGAAGATGGGGGTTAGCTTTGACAAGATCTATTATGAATCCAATACTTACCTCGAAGGAAAAGAAAAGGTAATGGAAGGTCTGGAAAAAGGTTTCTTCTACAAGAAAGAAGACGGTTCCGTATGGGCCGACCTGACTGCCGAAGGACTGGATCATAAGCTCCTTCTCCGTGGTGACGGTACTTCTGTCTACATGACTCAGGATATCGGTACGGCTAAACTTCGTTTTGCCGATTACCCGATTAATAAGATGATTTATGTAGTAGGTAACGAACAGAACTATCACTTCCAGGTGCTTTCTATCTTGCTCGATAAACTTGGTTTCGAATGGGGTAAGAGTCTGGTACACTTCTCTTACGGAATGGTGGAACTGCCGGAAGGTAAGATGAAATCCCGTGAGGGTACGGTAGTTGATGCTGACGACTTAATGGAGGAAATGATTGCCACTGCTAAAGAAACTTCACAAGAACTAGGCAAACTGGATGGTTTGACACAGGAAGAAGCTGATGATATTGCCCGTATTGTGGGTCTGGGAGCATTGAAATATTTCATTCTGAAAGTCGATGCCCGTAAGAATATGACATTCAATCCGAAAGAATCTATCGACTTCAATGGTAATACAGGTCCGTTTATTCAATATACTTATGCACGTATCCAGTCTGTACTTCGGAAAGCTGCCGAATCAGGTATCGTAATTCCTGAACAGATTCCGGCTGGTATTGAATTGAGTGAAAAGGAAGAAGGGCTGATTCAGATGGTTGCCGACTTTGCTGCTGTTGTAAAACAAGCCGGTGAAGATTACAGCCCGTCTATTATTGCTAATTATACTTATGACTTGGTGAAAGAATACAATCAGTTCTATCATGACTATAGTATTCTGCGCGAAGAGAATGAGGCGGTGAAAGTATTCCGTATCGCTCTGTCTGCTAATGTAGCTAAAGTTGTTCGCTTGGGAATGAATTTGCTGGGTATCGAAGTTCCTTCCAGAATGTAAGACTTTCTCTGAACAAAATAGACTTCTGCGGGGTTTCTTTTATATATATAAAAGGAACCTCGTATGTTTTACTCCCCCCATCCATTGCTTCGGAAGAGAGAAACGGAAACTGCTACTGTCTCTTATTCCGAACTGCTGTTTGACCTGATTTATGTTTTCTCGGTCACGCAACTTTCACATTATCTGCTTCATAATCTCACTTGGGAAGGATTATTGAAAGAAACAATCCTGTGGTTTGCAGTCTGGATGTTGTGGCAACATACCATCTGGGTGACTAACTGGTTCAACCCGGATACCCGGCCGATACGTATTCTTCTTTTTATCAGTATGCTGGTGGGGCTGGTGATGGCGGCTGCCATTCCTTATGCCTTTACTTACCGGGGATTGATATTTGCTGTCTGCTATGTTCTGATACAGGCAGGGAGAACACTTTATATTATCGGGGTGTTAGGAGATCATCATCTGTCTGCTAATTTTAAGCGAATTATGGGCTGGTTCTGTATATCTGCCGTCTTTTGGATTACGGGTGCCATATTGCAGGGAGAATGGCAAATTCTACTGTGGATTATAGCCGCCATCTGTGATTATACAGCCCCGATGCACGGATTTGCTTTACCTCGTCTGGGACGTTCGGACAGTAGCAAGGAATGGACTATTGAAGGGCATCATTTGGTGGAACGTTGCCAGTTGTTTGTGATTATTGCTTTTGGAGAAACTCTATTGATGACAGGAGCTTCTTTGAGTGAAGTAGAAGAATGGACGCCTCTCGTGATTATTTCTGCTGTCATATCTTTCATTGGTAGTTTGGCTATGTGGTGGGTTTACTTTGATGTGAGCAGTGAAGCCGGTAGTCGGAAAATACAGGAAGTGAAAGATCCCGGAAAGCTGGGGTTGATTTATAATGCAATTCATATTGTACTGGTGGGAGCATTGATTATTTGTGCGGTAGGAGACGAACTGATTGTTGCCCATCCCGAACAAGAAATGAGAGCGGAAGTTGTTTTTGTTCTGATTATCGGACCAATCGTTTATATTCTGGCAAATAGTATCTATAAATATGTCACGTGCCGTATGCTTCCTTTATCACATATTATTGCTGTAATAGCTTTGGCTTTACTGCTTCCCTGGCCTTATCACATTTCTTTATTGACGATGAATATCTTGGTAACATCTGTTTTTATATTCGTGATTGTGTTTGATATGCTATTCCCTAATAAAGGTTTTAAGATAAAATGGGAGCCGAAGATTTAATGATGGAAGCCTATTCATAACGGATAATACTTACATCCTATAATGTTGTGGCTTAAAATAAAAACACAGTTCACACGAATTCTTGGTGAGTATTCAAGAAGTTGTGTGAACTGCGTAATTCGCGCCTTTCTAAACGGATGTCTATTATGTCTTTTTCATCGATGGTTCGCAATGCGAAGTCCCGATAGCGATTCCGTACAATATCCGGGCTGCTCTTATTTAAATCGTATCAATCTTTATTTGTACCAATCTTTATTTTGTTTCCCATTCGATGATACCCATCCAGAGAACTTGGGATATGATTGATCGATTCGTTTCCCTTCCTCTGGAACCGGGAGATTACTTACTGGCATATTGATAGCAAACGGCATCAAGTCTGCAGAAACATAATACATCCCTTCTTCTGGTCTGTAGATGTCTTTTCCGGTTCCCAGTAACGATAAGTCGGCTTTGTCAGTCGGGGGATAATTTATCAGATGTAATTCTTTGCCTCTACCCTCGTTGGAACTGATGAAGATAAACGGGTTGTAAGGAGGTACCACCTCTTTCTCACTAGCTCCATCAAGCGTGATGGTTACAGTATATTCTTTCTTTGATTCATCAGTGATATTTTTGAATTTTGTCATGTCGTCATACAACAATATGGTTGGGTGAGACTGTCCAGGCTCTGTTTCTTTTCCTTCCATGTATATAGAACTTGATAAACCACTGGCATCAGGCCCCGTTATTTTTACACTCTTGACATTGCTGTTTGAGAGCTTGTGTAATTGATATCCAAATCCGTTTTGCAGATAACCGCCACAGTGCTGTAAGATAAACTTGTCTTCTATTTCGTAAATGCGATTGTCAAGAGCATTTCGGGTCATCGTACTGGTGTACTTTACCATTACGTCATTCATATCGTAATCACCTAACTTAGGCCATAAGTCTTCAAAAGCCAGTGTACCGGAATAAGAAATTTTATATTGCTCGGGGATTGCTTCGGGGTCCTCAGGCAGTGGAGGCAATGTCGGGTCAATAGCATTCTTTTCTGACGTATGAATATAGAAGATGGCATCTGCATAATCGAAGTCAATATTATCTTCGAATCCTACTGCTACAATCTGCCCGGACTTGGAATCACGGAGAGATACAGTTCTTTGTGTGTTATTCGTGTTTAGATTCCTGGTGGAGTAGCGTGCCCCCATACCTTTTATGATATCGCCCACTTTGTCTTTATCTGTTTCTGAGGTGAGTTTGCTCTTGAATCCCATACCTTGCAGGCACCAGCCAATTGTGACTCCTGCAGGAAATTTGTCTTCGTATTCCTGTGTATCTTCATTCCAATATTTGAGTTTTATTTCTTCGCCACACACTAATGCTCCTACCCCTAAAGTCTTGTAAACAGGAGAGGTGTTTGGGAATGCAATTATTTGTTTTATATCACTCGTGCTCTGGGGCGGATTGTTGGTCGGATAGGTGTAATATCCAACTGTATTGTACCATGCAGCAGAGCTGTTTATAAATACGAGGCTCACTTCGGTCGGGTTAACAATTGGAATATCTGAAGTCATTTTAATGGAACCATCAAAAAACTCCGGATAATTCTGACTGATGTTCATAACCTTGCTTTTACCGCTCTCATCTTTGACTGTAACCTTTCTGAAAACATACTTGATGTTGTATAGTACGTCTGCCGGAGGTATGTTTATTTTAGGCTCCAGATTGGTTGGTCTTCCGTTGTTATCCCAGTCTGCATCGGGAAGAACATGCCATTCTTTTAGATAGGTATGTTGGTTCACGGTCACTCCTCTGGTTTTTGATGTCGTTTGTGAACGTAAGGCAGTGATATATGCATCTTGATTAAATGAAAGCTGACGACTGTCGTCAATCGTTAGTTTAAGAGGAGATACGGTGGCTAAATAATCCGATGATAACCATACTTCCGAGAGGTCCGCCGGAATATTCATTTCTCCACTGAATTTGCCTTTTTCGTCTGTAACTGCACGGTAGATAGGCTCTATGTCCTTTTGGAACACGCTGCCGTCAGCCGAGTATTCAATGGGATCTTGATCGTAAATGTCAAAAAGGACACGATAATTTTCGCTTTTAAAACAATAATTGATATCCAAAGCAACAGCTTGGGTCATGTTGAAGTCGAAGTATGCTTCTTTTGGCATATGCCTTCTCTCCCAAGATAAGTCACGCTCTTTGTCCATACAACTGATGGAAGCTATGGTAAGCACTCCTATCATTAAATACTTTAAATTTGTTTGCTTCATAAGTTTGTGTATTAAAAGAAAAAGAGCAAATATATACATTTAATTATATAATTTGCTCTTTTTCTAGTTTTTTTATTTCTTTTTTGCGAATCGTCCTTTTTTTGTGGTCGCTGGTCCTTTTTCATCTTGTAATTTGATGAGTTCCAAACAGCTAGCCAAACTCAAATCCTGCGGGACGATATCTTTAGGAATTTTATAATTGGAACCCTTATAGGTAATATAAGGTCCGTAACGTCCGTTCAGAATCTCAAGTTCCGGCTCCTCTTCAAACTTCTTGATGTGGCGTTCCGTTTCTTTCTGGCGTTTCTCCAGAATCAGCTGTTCTGCCTCTTCCAAAGTAATTTCCATCGGATCAAGTGTTTTCGGGAGCGATACATATACCTTATTGTGCAGGACATACGGACCGAAACGGCCTACGCCTACACTGACTGATTTTCCTTCATATTCGCCCAGTGTACGAGGTAATTTGAATAATTCCAGTGCTTCTTCCAAAGTGATGGTTTCCATGGATTGACCTTTCTTCATTTGTGCGAAGCGTGGTTTTTCTTCATCTTCTACAGTACCAATCTGTACAACAGGACCGAAGCGACCAATCTTAACAGAAACAGTCTTGCCTGTTCCCGGTTCTTCTCCCAGAATACGTTCGCCTACTTTATGTTCCGTCTTGATAGCCAATGTGTTTTCTACAGACGGATGGAACTTATCATAGAAATTCTTCATGATAGAAGTCCATTTCACTTCTCCTTCTGCAATCTCGTCAAATTCCTTTTCTACACTGGCGGTAAAGTTGAAATCCAGAATGTCCGGGAAATATTCGGTAAGGAAATCATTTACCACAGTGCCGGTATCCGTTGGGAACAACTTCGCCTTTTCTGCACCGGTAATTTCAGTATGGTTTTCATCCTTAATCTGACAATCTTTCAATGTCATGACATTAAACTGCCGTTCTTCCCCGTCTTTATTACCTTTCTCCACATATTCGCGTTGTTGGATGGTAGAGATAGTAGGTGCATACGTAGACGGACGTCCGATACCCAGTTCTTCCAATTTGCGTACAAGACTTGCTTCCGTATAGCGTGGAGGACGTTGGGTGAAACGTTCGGTTGCGATAATAGGCCCGTGTTCCAACTTCTGACCTTTTTTCAGAGGAGGAAGCAGGTGGCTTTCATCTTCTTGTTCGTTGTCATCATCATAAGATTCACGGTATACGCGCAAGAATCCGTCGAACTTAATCACTTCGCCGATGGCTGTAAATACATCGCTGCTGCCACTTATTGTTATGGTAGCAGTTGTCTTTTCCAGTTCCGCATCTGCCATTTGTGAGGCAATGGTGCGTTTCCATATCAAGTCGTACAGTTTCTTTTCCTGTGCTGTTCCTTCAACGGACTGGTTTTCCATATAGGTAGGACGGATAGCCTCATGCGCTTCTTGTGCACCCTTAGTCTTTGTTTCGAAATGACGGGGGTGTACGTAGCGGTCACCCATCATTTTGATGATAGCGTCTTTACTGCCTACTGTCGCAAATTCCGAGAGGTTGACAGAGTCTGTACGCATATAAGTGATGAATCCCGATTCGTATAAGCGTTGCGCGAGCATCATGGTCTGCGCTACAGTATATCCCAGTTTGCGTGCGGCTTCCTGTTGCAACGTAGATGTTGTGAATGGAGCAGGAGGCGTTTTCTTGACCGGACGGGTAGTAATATCGTCAATAGCAAAGCTTGCTCCCTGACATGCGTTGAGGAAAGCTTTTGCTTCTTCTTTTGTTTTAATACGGCGAGCCAGTTCAGCTTTCATCTCCACCAGTTTTCCGTCCGTGTCCGGAACGAGGAATACGGCAGTGATGCGATAAGCAGCTTCCGTTTGGAAAGCATGTATTTCACGTTCACGTTCAACGATCAGGCGGACAGCAACCGACTGAACACGTCCGGCAGAAAGTGCCGGTTTCACTTTTCTCCAAAGCACGGGAGAGAGTTCGAAACCTACGATACGATCCAGAATCCGTCGTGCTTGCTGTGCATTTACGAGGTTGAGGTCAATGTCGCGTGGTTGCTCAATCGCTTTTAAAATAGCGCTTTTCGTAATTTCATGAAATACGATTCGTTTTGTGTTTTCCGGTTTTAGTTTCAAGACCTCATACAGATGCCAGGCAATCGCCTCTCCCTCGCGGTCCTCATCGGATGCGAGCCATACGGTTTCTGCCTCTTTAGCTTCTGTCTTCAGTGTGCTAACCAGCGCCTTTTTGTCTGCCGGGATTTCGTAGCTGGGTTTAAAATCATTATTTACGTCGATACTGAAATCTTTTTTCTTCAGATCGCGTATGTGTCCGTAACTAGAAAGGACTTTGAAATCTTTCCCCAGAAACTTTTCAATCGTTTTTGCTTTTGCCGGAGACTCGACAATGACAAGGTTTTTCTGCATAATTCTTTCTTTTATAATGGCTTGTACCACAATATTCGGGGACAAAAGTAAAAAAAAAGATTCTCCCCACCTTATAATATAAGGAGAATCTAATGTTTTTTAGTAAAATCTTGAAAAATGAGTCGGAAAAAGTTCATACTACGCCTGTTGGTTTATGATAGATGAAAGGTTTTCCGAAGAAACTTCTTTCGATATAAAATTGAGATATTATGGATAGGGTATGCATATTCTACGTATATTTGTTTGCGTTACGATCCGATTTGCGTTCCAGTTAAGTGGCTCGATAGTTCTACTTAACTGGTTCTTTCGTTCTACTTAAGTGGAACGAAAGCCGGCTCGCAGGATAAATAAATAATATGTTGGGTACATCCGTTTAGTTGTAACCAATGAAAAACAAATAGATAATGAGTGTAAATTATGATCTTTACGAGACTCCAGATCTTGCAAAAAGTGGGGAGGAACAGCCTTTGCATGCTCGTGTAGTATTAAAGGGCTGCTATACAGCACAAGAGTTTATTGAGCAGGTAGTTGCTTTCCAACACATACCTCATGCTCAACTGGTGGGAGCTATAGAAGCTATTTCGAGTCAATTGAGACATTTGCTTTTAAAGGGATTTTCTGTGGAACTAGGTGATATAGGTCATTTCTCACTTTCTTTAAAAGTAGATAAGAGAGCGATGAATCCCAAGGAACTTCGTTCTCCGTCTGTTTCTTTGAAGGACATAAATTTGCAGATTAATCGGCAGTTTAAGAAAGATATTGAAAGTAAGCTGGAACTGCAGCGTTACCATTCCCCCTTTCGTGTGAAGAATCCGTTGCCGGAAGAGAAATGTTTGCAACGGCTGAATCGATTCCTGGAAAAACAGCCGTGTATTAACAGGCATGATTATGAGACTTTGGTAGGGAAAACGAAGAAACAGGCATTGAAAGATATAAATGCCTTTCTCGAAAAGGGGATTCTAAAGAAATATGGGATAGGGCGTTCTGTGGTTTATATGAAGGCTGAATAAAACAAAAGAAGAGCATTTTTTTAGATCAGGAGAGTGAAATTTGATTGATAAAACAGATTCCGGCTTAATCTGACTGCATTGACGTGTGCAATGGTCAAGATTAAGCCGGAATTGATAGGGATGATTCTATAGAAAGTGTTTCTATATGATCTTTTCCCTATTCTTGTATCATAACCTCTCCTACAACTTTGATTAATTTAAGTTCTTCCTGATATGCATCCTGGAATAGTTGCCAGATCATAACTCCTCCAAAATCATTATCGATTACATATTGGCATTTCCTCCGGATAGTCGGTCGGCCATTATAATATGTTTTACCGAATTGGTCAGCGTCGGCCACTTCTTCTACGTCATAGGTCTTTCCGAAATGGTCGAGTATCCCATGAAAGCGGATGGCTCCTACTTCATCTTTGTTGACGTCGTTGTCCCATGAATATCCGTAGAATGGAAGACCGCCTACAATTTTAGATTTGGGAGTCTGGTATTTGGTCACCCAATGGTTCATATCGTTCACAAAATCATTATAAGAAGCATGCTGTCCCGGAGTGGATGAATTTCCCATCACCCTGTCATAACTCATGATATTGATGTAGTCAAAGTATTCCTGCCATTTGGCGGTATAATCTTTCCAGCAGATAACGGCACAGGTCATTAACATGTCTGAGCTTTTAGCCTCATGCAATGCTTTTGCGAAGGCTACGAGTGAATTTGTATTCCAGTTATTATAGTCTTCGTAGTCAATGTCAAATCCGTCAAGTTGATTTGCTTGAGTGAAGTTTACGATGTTAGTGGCTAATGTACTCCTCGTCTTTGCATTGTCAATAGCAGCTCCAAATTCACCATTGCTATTTTTATTGATGGAAATGAGGACTTTGACTCCATGTTCCTTTGCTCTCATGCGGATTTGGCGGAGTTTGTTTTCTGATACTTTATCTGTATTCAATGTTCCGTCTGATTTCACATGTGCGAAACTAACATTGATGTGTGTCAGATATTCCCAGTGGATATTATCAAATTGCGTATCGAATTCAAAATCCTGTGCCGGTAAATACCCGATAACTACCTTGGGTGATGTCTCCGGGTCTTCTTGCAGTTCGGGAAGCAGAAGTGTATATTCTGATGTTATTTTGTTGTCGCTACTTGTCACGACGAACTGCTGTTCGGTTTTCCAATGCTTCACCTCCCGGGGATCGGGGGAGATGCTTGCTCCCCCTGATAATTGATAGTTGACCCCTGTAATTGCTTTTCTGCTTGTAATGCCACTGATACGAATTACTTTGCTTTCATCATTGATGTTCCCTCTGTAATAGGTACCCCCGCATTGTAGTGTGAATTGTAGGACTCTGGCTTCCGGATTGCCTGTTATTGCATCCGAGTCATTGCAACTCATACATACAGGAACTAATAGCATAAATATAATTTGTAATAATATCTTCATGTCTTTTTATTTTGAATGATTAATAGTTACTCGTCTCCCCACTCTATTGGAGCGGTGTATTCCCACCAGTCGTAGGTTGCCGTCCCCTTAGCTACTCCCAGAATAATTTGGGCGTTAGTGCCATAAGCCACTCCAGTGTAGGATGGAATAGAACGTAATAATGCTCCGTCCAGATGCCACTCCAGTTTCATACTTCCACTGGGATCACCTTCCAGAATATTCATTTCCATGGTATATTCGGCTTTCTTGTTGTCGAATGGATATTGTATGACACCACCATCAGAAGTACCGCAACGGGCATTTTCACCTTCTCCTTTGAAAAGCATCCACCGTATTTCTTTTTCTCCATAGAGGAAGTAAAGCTGGCACTGAGCATCATTGCTGCTTGCGCTGATGTGGAATTTATAAGATCCCGGCTTCATACCTTCACGTGAGATCCGGCAATTGGTTCCTTCATAGGTAAAGTTTACTGCACCGTTTGCGAATACCGGTTTGCCGGCAGTGATAGTCCATTCGCTGTCCACAAAGGAATGACGCTTTGCTTCCGCTTTATTTCCTTGTTTGAGGGTGATAATCTTTACAATAGGTTCTGTGCCTTCCTGTGCTTTGCTGGAGATGCGGAAGGTGGATTTCAGTACGGATGAACCAGTGTTTTCTTGTAAGTTGATGATTATATCCTCTGTTCCGTTGTAGCTGGTCTTTGCGAATGAATACCATTCGTCCTCTGCATTTTCTTTTTCTACCGTCCATTCTCCGTTGGATTCTACATGAAGAGACACTGTTGCATCATTGTAGAGTGCGCGTAGGCTTTGAGTGGCCGGATTGAGTAAAACACCCTTCTGTGTACACTCAACGTTTGCCACTTCTTTACTGTGCCGGTCGTATATGACTACTATTCCCGAGCGTTGCTCGCCTTTGTTTTCCAAGGCTTGCAGTGTTACTACGCCATTGAGTGTTCCGCTTTCTCCGGATTGTATGGAAAGCCATTCGCCACCTTGAGTGATTGCTGCCGACCAATTCTGGTTGGATTTCACATTAAATGAACGAGTCATTTCTTCCTTTTCAAAGAGTAGGTCGTCTGCATTTTCGAGCGTAAGATAAGCTATGCCTTTTTGTGTAATGCTTATCTCTTTACCAATCCAGTAATCACTTTTGATAGTGACGGTATCTGTACGGTCGTCCAATGAGGTATTGGGAGCATAGGTAATTTGTACATCATACAGTTCATTGGCTTCGCCTTGATTGGGTGAAATGGTACACCAGTCACTGTGATTGCTATAAACAATCCACGGGTCGCTTGATTTCACCTGGATAGAGACTTTTTCTTCACCGGAGGCAGCGATAGTATAGCTGTCTGCCGCTTTGTAACGCAAATCTACCCATTTCATTGGTTCGTCGTCCTTACAAGACTGGACAGACCATGAACTGATGAGGATTAGCGTACCCAGTAAGGTACGCCAATTCATGATTTGTTTTATGTTTTCTTTCATAGTTCTGAATTTTAATCATTTTGTTTATTATTCAAAAGCGATAGGAGTAACCTCTAAGGAGGCAATATCGATGGTGCCTGATGCTTTTCCATTTAAGAAGCCGAAATAAGCGAAGTTGCCGGCATAACTACTTCCTGTACCTGTAAACGGATTCTTCAGGTTTCCGATATTGGCGTAATTAACTCCGTCGATATCCAGTTTGATGAGAACATTACCTTGAACATCCGGATTTGGGATCAGAGCAAACTTCAATGTTTTCATTGCATTCAGTTTGGCAACATCCAGTCCGGTAAGTTTATTAGGGGTATTAATGTTGCCGTTGTCTCCCCAATTATCTCTGGTTCTTAAACAAAAATCATTCAGGTCATCATAACTTCCGTTGCCATCATTGTCTCCCATCCAGCAGTTGATTGTAGGACCTTCAGATTTAGGAATTGATTCATCCTTGTAGTACTGGAAGAAGAGAGCTTCCTTGGTGAGATTGACTTCGTTGAATTTAATCTCAAATGTAGCTAATTTATAATGCTTGTTTACGTAGAAACGACTTTGGGTGATTGTTACTCCCGATTCCGCACCTTCTTCATAAACGGCATTATCCGGCCATGCTATGCTTCCCCTGTTTTGTTTGATTTCCAACTCTACGGGGTCAATTCCCAAAGTCTTGTCGGCTTCCAACCGGATGATAGCTGTACGGTCTTTAAAGTAAATTTCTGATTGGGTGGTTACTTCCACTGCGTCGCCTGTTGCATTTTTGCTAACACTGATCCAATTGTCCTCAGTAGATACCTTCCAGCTTTCAGGAGCAAGATTGGTTACGATAGAGAATGATTTCGTTTCACCGGCATCCGAAGAGAGTACTACATCTTCCGGTGACATTTCGGGAAATTCCAGCATAATTCCGTTTTGTGTGGCAATCACTTCTGTTTCATATCCATCGGATACAATGGTCAATATGGCTGTGCGTTTCAAACCGGTATTGGGTTTGGCGGTTGCTGTAATGGTAACCTGCTCCCCATTGCCTTCTCCTTCTTCTTTGTCAAGAGTCAACCATTGATTGGAGCTGGTCACTTTCCACGCTTTATTGGAAGTGATGGTAAAGGTACCTTCACCCCCTTCACTTGGGAACGGATCATCGAACCCTTGTACAAGAAGAGTCCCTTTCGCAGCCTGTGTGACGGTGATTGTTTTATTTCCCTCCACTCCGTCTGCGATGATAGTCAGGATAGCGGTGCGTTCCTGTTCATCCGGATTTTCCTCCGTAGCAACAGAGACTTCGGCGATAAGGGAACTTGCCGAACTCATCCCCGGGGTAGGTACACACCAGTTCTTGTTACTTTCAATCTTCCAGGGAGTATTGGAACTGATATTGAAAACAATCGTATGAGGAGATTTTGCTAATACGGCATATTCTGCTTGAGCGTCAGTCTCTAATAGAGGTGGATACTCGGTTTGAGAGTCAATATTGAATTCCTGGCATGAATTCAGGCTGAATGTACATACCGCTGCGAAGCAGCATAGTATTGTATAAAATGATAGTTTTTTCATATAGCGTATTGTTTTATTATTGATGATATAAGTTGATGGATAATAGGTTACCATCCTGTATTTTGAGGATTCAGATTTTTATTTTTGAATAACTCGTTTTGCGGAATGGGGTAGAGATACATCCGTTGGTTCCATGTCCTGTTTTTATAAAGTATTCGTTGGAAATTTAATGAACCGTCTGTTGTTCTTTCAATGCTCACACCATAGAGTTCTTTTTGTGTATTTTCCGCAATTTGCCATCTGCGTATATCCCAGAAACGGTGGTCTTCAAATGCGAATTCAACCCGCCATTCATTCTGCAATGCTTTCATGAATTCGTTCGGGTCAGTGATAGATACAGTTGGCATCCCGGCATTTTTTCTGACTTCATTCAGCGCCCATTCCGCCGATTTCGGGAAATCAATGTTGGTATATTGCGGGTTTTTGAATGTCATTACCATAGATTCTGCGTAAGTAAGCAATGTTTCCGCATAGCGGTAGACAATCCAGTGGTGTTTGTTGACTACTTCCTTGTCCGTTTCGAAACTGGTAGTTTCCTGAATGTATTTCCGCAGGAAGTAACCGGTTGGTGAACCTCCCTCGGAAACGGATGTATAGTCACTTCCACCTTTGTATACGGCGATTTCAGTATCTTTGAATGTCATGCCGTTGGCAAGAATTGCGCGTTCGAAACGTGGGTCACGGTTGGCATATGGATTTTGTGGATTGAAATCGGGGTCTTCACATTCCCAGCCATTATCGGTCAGGGTCACAGGATAGCCGTTGACGGTCTGGAAGGCATCTACCAGATTCTGTGACGGGAACGTGGCAGTGGCCGGTGTGGAGCGTGTTCCTTCGGTGAACCGAATCGGGAAGTTGTTGCGCTCAAACGCGGCACTGTTGCCGTTCATATGGAATAGAACGACCTCGGGTGAAGAGATATTATTTGCTTTCTCATTCGGATCGAGTTGGTATGTGCCTGTTTTGATAATATCATAGGCAGCTTTAGCAGACGCTTCCCATTTATCCTGACTGTTGGATGGATTATGCTGTTTACTTGCCGCATACAACAGTGCTTTTGATTTTACAGCCATAGCAAACCCTTTGGTGACGCGTCCTGTTTCGTTATTAGGCTGACCGACGTATGTTGCAGGCAGATTGTTTGCTCCATCTTCACATTCGGATACGATAAAGCGGATAACTTCTTCGAAAGGAGTTTTACCGATAGCGTTTGCTTCTTCGGTTGTAAGAGTCTTCAGTGGCATGGCGATGTCTCCATATCTGCGGGCGAGCTCAAAAAAGTAGTGAGCTCTAAGTACACGTGCTTCATAAGGAAAGTAAGCCAGTTGCTTCATCCAGTTCTCATAATTGGTGTTATACTCGTAGCGCGACAGGTCGACGTCTTCCAGCGATTGCAGAAATTCATTGGCTGCGCGAATTCCCTCGTATAGTGTCCAGTTATCATCTCGGGTTTTAATAGCCGACCAGTTGCCATTGGTCATATCTTGTATGATACCTCCCGTTGCTCCGAATTCGGCATCGTCGCTGGCGCAATCTCTCATAGCTCCTCCGATACTACCGAAATCTTGTGGCATATAGGTATATACATGAGTGAGCATCTGCTTGGTCTTATCGAAATACCGGTAGATATCTTCCCGGGTATTTAATCCGTTCGTTTCATCATAATCGAGGTAATTGCAGGATGCGAGTATGATGGCAGAACTGCATGCTAATAGGATATGTTTAATTTTCATATATCTTGATCGTTTTTCAGGTTAAAAGTTGAACTTGATTCCCATCCAGTAAGAACGCGTGGATGGATACACAGCTCCCAGTTGTTCGGGGTCCGCAAAACCGATATTGTCCAGTGAGAAGAGGTTGTTTCCTTGCAGATAAACCTTCATATCCGCAAATCGCATCATCTTTTTGGGGAATGTGTAGCTTACATACAGATTCCTTAACTTGATGAAAGACCCGTCTCTGTACCACAGTGAGTTGGCACGGTAGTTGTTGGCGTTGGCAAGAGTCGTGAGACGTGGCATGGTCGCTTTGGATGCGTTTTCCGGTGTCCATACAGTCTCGTTATTCAGGAATGTTTGTGAGATGTTCCCGTTATTCACCAAGGGTTGGTATAGCGGTGAATTTAACAGGCTGGTAGTGACGCCTGTCATTCCCTGGAAGTCGGCAGAAATCTCAAAATTCTTATAAGAGGCAGTGAGGTTTATTCCGAAATAGAACCGGGGTACACTGGAACCAAACATTTTTACTACATCTTGCTCGTCAATCTTGTTATCTCCATTCTGGTCTTTGTACTTGATGTCACCCGGACGAACCGTAGAGAATGTCTGGACAGGACTGTTGTTAATCTCCATTTGGTCGTGGAAAAAGCCGACGACTTCCAGCCCGTATCTTTGGCCTACCCGGTTACCTTTGGTATACAGATAATCATATTGCTGGTATTCCTGTCCGTCATTAATGATTTTACTATTCACGTAGGAAGTGTTTGCACCGATACTGTAGCTGAAATCTTTGCCTATTTTGTCATTCCACGAGATGGAGGCATCGAAACCTTTATAATCCTGGATACCCGCATTCAGTTTACTTACCCCAATACCGATGATACCGGAAACAGAAGACGACCCGTTAATAAGAATATCACTTCTTCTTTCGTAAAATCCTTCCAGATAAACGGAAAGACGATTTTTGAAAGCGTTCAATTCCATACCGTAGGTGACTTTCTTTGATTTCTCGATTGTCAGATTTTCCACAGGGAGGTCACCTTCTGCCAGTCCGTAAAATTCGCTGGCATTGTTGGTAAAGTAATAAGTTCCGCCGTTAGTTCCGCCATATGACTGGCGATAGAGTTCGTGTTTCATATTACCGTCCCAACCGGAGATTCCGTAGGAGGCGTATAGCTTGAACTGATTGATTGCTTCTATGTTTTTCATGAATTTTTCATTGGATGCAATCCAGGCGGCAGATATTGCCGGATACAGGTGGAAGCGGTTTCCTTCGGGCAGATATGCTGTACCGGAATAGTTGAGTACCCCATTTACTGTATATCGGTCGTTATACATATAGGTGGCATATAGTAGACCGGATTGTCTCTTGGCTCCCTTGTTGCGTCCGTTGGCTGTATAGGATTGCTGATCATAGATGAGTGATGTATTCAGATTGTGTACACCGCTTTGCAGCAAATAGTTGATTTTAGCCTGAATATTGGAGCGCATATAAAGTGACTTGAATTTAGAGTCACCGTGATTGAGGGTTTCCGAATCTTTTCCGTAACTGACAGGGATAGTCACTATTGTGCCGTCGGGAAGCATGGAAGCCTGCATATCCATATACTTATATTCTTTTGTAGCTGTGTCATACATAGAACCGGAGTTGTCGAAAGCTACAGATACTTCTGCCGAAAGCCCTTTTAATAATGCGTCCAACTCTTGCTTCAGTGTGGCATTGGCTAGCAGTGTGCCATAAGTAGTCCGGTAGTTACCTGTACTTTCCAACAAGGCGACAGGGTTGTTTGCTCCATATGTACTGTTTCCACCATAAGTACCGTCAGCGTAGCGGATGGGGAATACAGCGGAAGGCGTATTATAGATGATTTCCGAAAGTGAATTAGTGCTATTAGAACCAATATAAAAGGCATTGTTGGTCTCCTGCAACTTTCCGAGAATACCGACTTTGAAGAAGGTGCTCGAAGTCAGGTCCACATCGATGTTGGTACGGATATTCAAACGCACATCCGAGGGAGTGGTACTATATCGTCCGTCAGTTTGCTTGTCTTTAAAGAAAGCCTTGTCGTGCATATAGTCGATAACGGAGTAATAGCGGAAACGATTACTACCACCGTCGAAAGTAAGATTCAGGCGATGATTGTCCGAAGTCTTGTTATATACTTCGTCCCACCAGTTTACATTCGGGTATTCGTAAGGATAAGTGTTGTTTTTGAATGCGTCCAGTTCGTTGGGTTGGTAACGTGTATCCAGTCCATCCAGTGCCAGTGCTGTGTTGAGGCTGTTGGCGTATGTGTATGCATCGGCAAATTCTGGTTTCCGAAACTGGGTACTGACTCCGTACTGGTACTTGGCGGTTACTTTCAGCTTATCATCGTGCCCGTGCTTGGTAGTGACGAGTATGACGCCATTTCCGCCTCTCACTCCGTAAAGAGCGGACGCTACGGCATCTTTCAGTATCTGGATAGATTCGATTTCCGAACTGCTGATGTCGGATAAACTGCGTGGAAAACCGTCTACCAGGATGAGAGGAGCATTCCCGTGAATACTTAACGAGGGAATATTTTCTGCGCTGGAGCCATTTCTCTGATATACATTCAATCCGGCTATTTTGCCGTATAATGCCTTCGCAATATCTATTTCCGGTGCTTTTTCGAGCACTTTGCCATCGACGCTTCTGGTGGAACCGGCAAATGCTTTTTGGGGCATTTCCGTCTGATATCCCAATTGCACTTTGTCCGGAAGACTATCTCTCTCCTGCTCCTGTGCAAATGTAGAAGTTGCGAAACTGCCGATTAATGCTATGATTATATATTTCTTCATAAGATATGATTAACTTAAGTTATTGTGTGAATTTACCAGCCGGGATTTTGGGTCATTCCGTATCCCTTGTTGATCTCTTTCTGCGGGATAGGAGCCAGATACCATTTACTATCCCAGTTGTTTGCCCAGTAACGTGAAGCCAGCTCGTAAGGCTCGAAGGTAAAGGAGGTGGGATTGTTGACCTTATCCCCTTTGGAATACAAACCATACAGCTTTTTCTGGAAATCTTCTTTGCGTCCCCAGCGTACAAGGTCGAACCATCGCACTTCTTCGAATCCGAACTCCAATGCCCGTTCACGCAGGATAGCTTTCCGTAAGTCTGACTGTCCGATATCGGAAGGTAAATCGGAAAGTCCTACGCGGTTGCGCACCTCGTTGACATAGCTAAGAGCATTTTCAGGACCTTCTACTTCGTTGATAGCTTCCGCATAGCTCAGCATCACTTCCGGTAAGCGTAAGTATGGCCATTGTACAGGACGGTTCTGACGGTCACTCGCAGCTTGCAGGATAAATTTCATCATTAGAAATCCGCTGCTTTCAGCGCGATAATCCTGGTGGTTGGTATATACGGGGGCTTGCGTATCGTTAAAATAGTGGTCACCCGGAACAGCTACATTTTCGTATAAACGTGGGTCACGGGTAGGCTCTCCGTTTTGGAAGAAAGGTTGTTTGGCAGGATTCTTCCAATCAAAGTTCTCCGGAAAATCTTCTCCGTCGGCCCAAGGGAACATATTTACGTAATTCAGTGTGGGACCGGAGTAGAAACGCTGATCGAACAGCTTGTTGTGCGTACTTTCGTTATATCCTCGGCGGATAGATATCAACACTTCTGTTCCTCCTCTGTCATAGTATCCCGAACGATAGGCAAGACGGCGTGCCTGTGCAGTCGGTTCTGCCGGCTGTGTCAGGGCATACTCTTGTCTTCTATCCAGTTCGGCAAAGAATTCCTGCCCGGCTTTCATTGCATCTTCCCAACGTTTTTTGCTGTAATTGCCATAGCATGTATATTCATTAGCCTGACTATGCCATCGGGTGTCAGAGTTGAAGGTAGGACTGGCTGCAAATAGTAATATTCTAAGCTTTAATCCCATGGCTCCGGCTTTGGTCATACGTCCGTCTTCAATCTCGTTCTGTTTCCATTTCAGGTAGGGGATTGCCTGGTTCAACAGGTCTATAATCTTGTCTACCGTTTCGGCAAAAGTGAGACGGGGAAACTCCATTGTTTCGTTAGGTTCTATTGAATGGTCAATCCAGCATACGCCACCTACGTAACGGAACATTTCGGTATAGCTTAGAGCAATGATCATTTTCGCCTCGGCAATCCGTTCGTTGCGTTCGTCTTCTGTCATGTCGGGCACTTTGGATACGTTCTCAATATAGATCCATGCGTAACGGATAGCATTGTACTGGCTTTCCGAACCATAACGATAGGCTTCGGCATTGGCTAATGAATTATTGGGGCTCAACAAACCATTATAATAAAGATTGGTAGGCCCGTCAGATGCATTATTCCGGAAACTCTGGTATAAATCGCTGATTGCTTCGAGTAGATTTACTCCCAGTTTATTATTGGGAGCTTCGCCTGTAGGCAATCCATAAGGCAGATATGTATATGCGCTTGTCAACACTTTGTCTGCATTGACCTTGGAGCTGAACATGGAATCCAGTACGGCACCCGAGCTCTCGGGTTGGCTTCCCAGAAATTTGTCTCCGAATGTCAGGTCTGAGCAGGAACAGATGCTGCAAACCAGGCAGATTGAAAGTAACTTTATAATCTTCTTCATTGTTGTACGGTATTTAGAAATTAAGATTGACACCTATGCTATAAACTTTAACCAATGGATAGGCACCTACATTGTTTCCTAAGCTTTCCGGGTCTAGGATGTCGAGAGGTGAGAAGGTCAACAGATTATATCCATTGAGGGAAAGTCCGAGACTTTTTGCGCCGATTGCCTTCAGAAAGCGCTTGTTGGTGAAGGTGTATCCCACTGTCAGTGTTTTCAGGCGGATGTATGAGGCATCTTTCAGCCAAAGGGTAGAGTTTTCAGAGTTCCATGTCTCTGAAGTTTCCGCTGCCCGTGGATATTTGGCTCCGAGTTGATTTTCTTCTGTCCACCCTTGCTTGTAGAAATAGTCCAACAGTCCACGTTTGCCTGCATTCGTAAAAGGAATACGGTATTCTACCTGTAGCATTTTGTTGACGTGTGCTGCACCACTCCATTGCATACTGAAATTGAATCCCTTGTAACTAAATCCGCCATTGAATCCGAATACATATTCCGGACGTTCCGAATAACCGGTTGTCATCCGGTCGTCTCCATCTACTATATCATCTCCGTTCAGATCGGCATACATAGCATCACCCGGATACACTTTGACGGAGGGTTGGGGGAGTGAAGGGTTAAGTATCAGGTCACCGTTTGCGTCTTTCGTGAAGTCGCTGTATTGGTAAAGTCTGAGGTACTTATACACATTGGTAGGACGTTCCGTAGAACCTCCGGTCTGGTTCATGTAGTCATATTTGTTGGGAACCTCGTCCATGTAGATGATTTTGTTGCGGGCGAAAGACATATTGGCATTGGCATAATAACGGATACCGTTGTTCAATGTATGATCCCAACCCAATGAAATTTCATATCCATGATTATCCACCTTTCCGATGTTCAGGTTCGGAAGTCCGGTGGCAATGATAGAAGGAGTGGAATTGGGTGAGATAAGAATCCCGGTACGTTTTTCCGTAAAGTAGTCGAAACTAAATGAAAGTCTGTTTTGTAACATTTTCAAGTCGATACCGTAGTTCTGTTTGTCGGCTGTTTCCCAGCTGACGTCAGTATTTCCGGGAGTACCGAGTATGTATGCCTGACTACCCGTTGGGTTGGAAACTCCAAAGCTATAACTTCCGTTTTGTGTCCATACTCCGGGCATATACATAAAACGGGTGCTCGAACCGGTGTCACTACCTACACGTCCCCAAGATATTCTCCATTTCAGGTAATCAATCAACGATTGTTTTTTCATGAATGATTCTTCCGACATTATCCAGCCTACGGAAGCCGACGGAAATAAACCGTATCGGTTTTTTCCCGGAGCAAAGTTCTCGGAACCGTTGTAACCGGCATTTACGTCTACCAGATATTTCGATTTGTATCCATAAGTGGCACGTCCTACAAAACCTACATAGCCTCGTGGCATATATTGATATGTAGCATCTGTTCCGTCAGATTTCTTTGGATAGTAGTTGCGCGATTGGTTGTAAAGAAACAGCGCAGTGATCTTATGATCTTTGTTGAAAGTACGGTCATAATTGATTCTGCCTTCGATATACCAGTTGCGGTCTCTGCCGTAATCTTCGGAATAATTGAGAGGAGTGATACTTCCATTCGGTACATAGACAATGGTTTTATCATAGTCCGGATCTGTTTGCGGTTTGGTCGAATCATCCATAAATGATTTGTAATAGGCTGTTTGCGATTCAACTGTACCACCCGTACGGTATTTATTCAGTTTGAACATATTGTCATAAGATGCTTTAACTGAGACGGAAAGGCCTTTGGTCAGTACATCGAGCTTTTGTGTGATGTCTACATCGGTATTCAACGTAGTTTTGTATTCCTGGTTGTAGCCTTGTCCCCAGTATATACTCAATCCGTCACGGCTTACTCCTACCGGAGTCAGTGCTCCAGGAGTCATTGTACGTACTCCGTTTACTATACCGGGGCCTGCAAAGGGAAGTGCCCATATTTGGGTATATACCCAGGGATTGTCGCTGGAAGCCCTGGGTTCTTGTTTCTGTCCTACGTTACCACCAATGTTCAGTTTCATGGTAGTTGTCTTAGTCAGTTTGAAATCCAGGTTGGCACGGTAGTTATAACGGTTATATTTGAAGTTATTGTCGTAAGGAAGCGCGTCAAATTGTTTTAGGATACCATTCTGGTAAAGATAACTTAAGGATACAAAGTATTTAACCACATCATTACCACCGGATATGTTGATGTTGTTTTTTGATTGTATGAATAAGTCGTTATACATATAGTCTCCCCATTTGGTATTCGGGTACATAATCGGGTCTGAACCTGTGCGGTAGGCTTCTACTGCTTCCCGGGTGAAGTACATCGCTTTATCCGCAATTCTATCATTTTGTTGTTTCATGTTCCAGTAACGGGCAAACTCATAACTGCCGGTTTGCTGGACGTATGATAACGGTTGCTGCACACCGGTAATGGTGCTTACGTTGATAGAAGGTTTGCCGGATTTCCCGCGGCGGGTAGTGACAAGGACCACACCGTTTGCTCCACGTACTCCAAAAACGGCCGTAGCAGAAGCGTCTTTCAGGATAGAAAGGTTCTCGATTTCATTCGGGTCGATCTGTGAAAACTCGCGTTCTACCCCATCCACTAAAATAAGAGGAGAGGAAGCGCCTCCGGTTAGAGAACCGCTACCACGTACAAAAATAGAGGCTGCATCATCGCCGGGCTGGCCGCTTGTTTGTACAGTGGAAACCCCCGGCATAGCTCCTGCCAACACATTGCTGATACTTGCTACCGGAGCTTTAATCAATTCTTTTGTGTCTATAGATGATAAAGCACCGGTCAATGTCGCTTTTGTCTGTGTACCGTAGGCAACTACTACGACTTCATCCAATGATTGTGAGTCATCTTTCAAAGTTACGTTGATCGTTCTATTTTTACCTACTGCGATTTCCTGCTTTTGGTAACCGATGAAAGAGAATACTAATACGGCCTTCTCGTTCGGTACCACAATTGAATACTCGCCATTCATATTGGTTATGGCACCGATAGAAGTGCCTTTTACCAGCACATTTGCACCGATAACTTCCATCTGTGTATTATCGACTATCTTACCTGTGATTTTTATACCATTCTGTGCAACTGCGCGCATAGAACTACAAAAAACAAAGATAAAGGACAATACAAAGAAAGGAAGCCATCCTACTCGAATTTTGCTTTTTCTTTTCATGTGATTGATTTTTGTGTGATTAATATAGATTTAGTTAAAAGGGTTCTTGGGGTGGACAAGCAGCAGAAGCTGCCTGTCCGGTTGTGTTAAGTGGAAAACTCTTTATATAATTATTGAAAACTTACGATTCCTGACTGTTGCGAATCGTTTTTATTATTCTTCTGTTAGGTAGGCCGCAAACGGGTCGTTTGTCTGCACCAGCCATTCCTTGAGCTGCTTGCACAAGGTACGTACTAATTTGGATCGTTCTGTTGCTATATTTTTCATTTCATACGGGTCTTTGTCCCGATCAAAAAGTATAGTCCGGTCTATCTTTCCATTGGTGGCGTGCACGGCAAAGGTATATCTTGACGTACGCAATCCACGGTATCCGGTAGTCGGGTTATTGGGTTGTATATGGTAGTAAGGCTGTACGGTTTTCTTGTCTGCTTTACCTGACAGAATAGAGTTGGCGAAGTTGAATGTCTGTACTTCCTGTGGAATGTCTTTGGAGAAGCCCATCATTGACAATAGTGTAGGATACATGTCTCCAAACGCAATCATGGTATGGCCATCGATGCGTGGCTTGATTTGCTGGGGCCATGAAATAATCATGGGAACTCTCATGGATTCTTCGTAGTAGATGTCTTTTCCTGCCGAGTGGTGGGCCCCCATACATATTCCATGGTCGGAAGTGAAAACCACAATCGTATTATTGAATAGTTTCAGCCGTTTCAATTCTTCGATAAGACGCCCGACATTTTCGTCTACTCCGGTCATACAAGCATAGTAATCGCGGATGTTGTTGCGGAAATAGTCTCCCATTTCAGTCCCTTTGGCCGGAATGTCCGGGCGATTCTCACATAAGGACTCTACATTGAGATTCTTATAAATCTCTTTATATTTGTCTGGCACCAAATCATAACCTGTATGTGGGGGATTCATAGATACAACCAGTGCAAACGGGGAACTGTCTTCTTTCTGTTTTGAGAGGAATTCAATAGCACGATCTACCTCATACTCCGGTCCCCATTTGTGAGCATAGAAAAAGCTGTCACGTGGAGCGGACGTTTCCCAATACATCGGATTGAGGTGATTGTCGTAAGTTCCGTAAGCTACCCAAAAATCGAAACCATGGCGGCGTCCGGGAGGACACCATTCATTCCACGCTGTTTCTCCACGGTTATTGTAGGTATCCACATAAGGCTTGTAGGGTGAGTCGAGATGCCATTTTCCTACATAACCTGTCCGGTAATTCTTGTCTTTCAGGACATCACTCCAGCAACGGGCTGTTTCCGGTAATTCGACACCGTAGGGGGCAGTATCCGAATTACAGTTTCCTATTACCTTATTATTCATAGGATACATACCGGACATCAGGATTCCCCGCGCCGGTGATGAAACAGGATAGCAACTGATAGCGTTGGTGAAAAGCACTCCTTCAGATGCAAGCTTGTCTAAGTGGGGAGTTTGTACCGGTTCTTTGCCTATGCAACCTAGGGCATCTCCTCTCCATTGGTCGGCCATGATAAAAACGAGATTGGGGGATTCGTTTTTATCTTGTGCTTGAACAGGTAGGCTGGCTGCTATGGGCAATAACCAAAAGGTGTTTTTTAAATGTTGTTTCATACTATTTATTTGGATTATTTTTTTCATTTACAGGTTAACGATTAGCTGTTCTGGTAACAGTTGCAAAATTAAGGTGAAGGCAAAAAGAGGCACCTGAGTGTTTTATTCATTAATGTCTGGCATTTCATTCAAATTTCGATTAATTGGGCTTTTTCTAGCATTTTCAAGTTTATTTTTGTTTCTTTGTGTGCTGAGTTGAATCTAATATCTGCCTATGAACATAAAGAAAATCCTCTTATTAGTAATCTGTTTGCCTCTTCCTTTTCTGCTTTATGCCTCTTTGGAGCAGAGCTTTAAAAAGATAAATATGCAAAATGGTCTTGCCGGTAATTCCGTTTATTCTATTTTTAAGGATAAAGATGGGTTTATATGGTTTGGAACCGGAGACGGATTGAGCCGTTATGATGGAAAGAATATACGTAGTTTTAGCAATGATAAATATAACATGACTATTGAGCATATGTATGATACGTCGGATGGATTGCTCTTCTTTATTGCTAATAATTATTTACATTGCTTTGATCGCTTCCGGGAGTGTTTTGTGGAAACTGCAAATTTCGGAGATAAACAATATTACAATACGAAAGGAATATTGCTTCTTAATGATTCTACCTATTGGGCAATCTCGAAAAATAAGCTGCATTTATTGAGACGGGTGCTTAGTAAAGGTACGGTTAATAAGGAGGGAACTATTCTTTCGCTTGAAGTACTGAAAGAGTTTGTATTAACGGATGAAAAAGAAATTATCAATACGCTTTGTGAATCACAAGATAAGAAAAAACTTTTTTTAACAACAGAGAAAGGTAATCTGCTCATTTTTGATTTGCAAACGGAGAAGCTGGAGAATTCTGTAAATATGTTCACTGGTCAGCCCGATTCATACCTGATTTCTTCATCAGTTTGCGATAAAGATTATTTATGGATGTCAACCATAGGAGGGGGACTGTTGCGCTACCATCTGCATAGTAATTCTTTGGATTTTTTTACCCGGTATTCGAAAGATAAACAACGTCTGTCTCATGATGATGTTTATGCTTTGATTGCTGTGGGGGATAAATATATAGCGGCTACCTGGGATGGATATACGGTAATTTCCCTTGATAAAAAGAATGGTAATGTTACAACTGAGGTTAATAATCAGCATACTCGTTTCTCTTATAATTTGGAGTCTCGTATATTGTCTGCCTATTATGACTCTCAGGGTCTGCTCTATTTCGGAACACATGGAGGCGGGGTAATGGTTCTCGATTTAAGGGAAAGGTTTTATGAGAGATTCTGCCAGAATGAAACGAATGAGATCTGTGATATTGTGTCAGATGATAAAGGAAATATCTGGTTGGCTACATTTCATGGGGAGATACTGTGTAGTGACTCACCGTTTGAATCGTCAGAATCTTTAAACTTTTCTCCGAAGAATATTCCGATTGTTGAAGGGAAAGCTGTGCTTTGTGCCATGAAAGACGCGGATGGTAATTTGTGGTTTGGTAACTCGGATGCATCTATTACTTGTTATCAATCTTTTTCTGGTAAGTTTGTGAACTATAATCTGCCAGTTGAATACAGGGAAAATAATAATCTGAAGTATTCTACTTATGTGTGGCAACTATTTATAGATAGCAAGCGTCGCTTCTGGGTAGGGACCCGCAATGGTTTGTTGCGGTTCGATCTGAATACAAAGGCTTTCTCCCCGGTTTTAACAGTAGAAGGTAAACTGTTGGAAAAATACTCTATACGTGCTATTGCCGAAGGGGCAAATGGAGAACTTTGGTTGGGTACTCCTGACGGATTGCGCAGGTTAACGCTGAATGTAGATGGAAGAGCTGAAATTAGAGGAGATTATGAAACAAAAGCTGGTGTTGCTGCCCGGTATGTTCGTGCTTTGCATACTTCTGTAGACGGACAACTTTATATTGGTTATACTGAAGGACTGGGAATTCTTGCACAAGATAAAGATGCAATACAGCATTTTTATACTACCCGCGACGGAATGTGTAGTAATTTTGTCACTTGCATAACGGAGGATGAAAAAGGACATATATGGTTGGGAACTAATTCGGGTATCTCCCGTTATAGCCGTCATCAGAATTTATTTTATAATTACTATATTTCGGGTAGCAACCGTTCTGTGTTGCAAATGGGAAAGACTCTATTTTGGGGAAATAACTACGCATTGACTTATTTTAATCCGGAACAGGCGGAAAAGGTACCTCCGATAGAAAAGAATTTACTGCTCGATTTGGAAGTAAATAATAAGCATATAGTGATTGGTGAGAAGATAAACGGACAGGTTATATTGGAAAAAGGTCTTCCTTATACTGATAAGATTGTGCTGGCTTATGCTAACCGTGATTTTTCGCTTTCATTTAGTAATCTGCTTTATTCGGAAGAACATCAGAAGTATAATTACCGTTTACTTCCTTATCAGAATGAATGGGTGATATGCAATGGAGGAGAAAAAGCTTCTTATACCAATTTACCTGCCGGTGATTATGTATTTGAAGTGAGGAGTATTTATCCGGATGGTACCGACAGTGTTGTAAATACATTGGCAATACGTATTCTTCCTCATTGGAGCCAGACTGTTTGGTTCCGTCTGTGCGTATTTCTTATTATGATTCTAATAGTCGGCTATGCAACTCACCGTATCCGTCGTGAACAGCGAAGAGCTAAACGCGAATTGCTCCTAAAACATGAATTGCATATAGCCAATATGGAGCGTGAGCAAGAAAAACAGATCAGGGAAGAAAGAGAGAACTTTTTTACCTATGTGGCTCATGAGTTGCGGACTCCATTGACATTGGTACTTTCTCCGTTGAAGGAATTATTGCATCAAAAGACTCATGTAGATTCTGATTATAGAACTCTATCGCTGATGTATGAAAATGGTAGTTCGCTTCACCGTTTGGTAGACGATCTGTTGAGTGTACAAAAGATTGAGGCCGGAATGATGAAACTGTGTCTTTCTGAAGTGAATGTCGTGGTTCTACTGAAAGAAATAGCGAATAGTTTCCGACAAATGGCCACAGTTAGGAAGATTGATTTTGTGATTGATCTACCGGATAAATCTATTTTTTTATGGGCGGATGTTGAGAAGGTAGCTTCTGCTGTGCGTAATTTATTGTCAAATGCATTTAAATATACAGAAGCAGGAGGGAGTATCACTCTTTCTGTCGTGGAGAATATTATTGATGAAAAAGATTATTGTCGGATTGTAGTCTCCGATACAGGTAAGGGGATTCCTACCGAATTGCAACATAGGGTATTTGATTCGTTTGTTACCGGAGGCACTGCTCCTTCTGTTTCTACTAAAGTGGGTATTGGCTTGCGTATTGTGAAAAATACGATGGACATGCATCATGGGACAGTGGATTTACAGAGTGAATTGGGAAAAGGAAGTATTTTTAGTTTGAATTTCCCGAAAGGAAAAGCGCATTTTGCCAATGATAATTGTGAAGAAACTGTTTACGAACCGTTCGATAACAAAACGAATTTGCAGGATGAGTATGCCGCAGCAGAACAGGCAAATCAAGAAGATAAATCTACTGCAAGCTATAAGACTACTTTATTGGTTGTAGAAGATAATCCGGATATCCGGTTGTATATTGTGAGTCTTTTCAAGAATAAATATAATGTATTGGAGGCGGCCGACGGTGAAGAAGGAGTGAAACAGGCTATGCAATATTTGCCTGATTTGATAATTTCCGATATCATGATGCCGGTAAAAGATGGTTTTGCTTGTTGCAAGGAAATCAGAGAGCAGGTGGAGACAGCGCATATTCCTATTTTAATGTTGACGGCAAAAGCGGAAGATGCGGATATAATCCGGGGAGCGCAGCTTGGAGTGGATGATTATATGATGAAACCTTTTAATCCCGAAATACTGAAAGCGAAAGTGGAGAATCTGATTCTGCGTAGAGAACATCTAAAACGGATTTATACTAAATCGTTGATGTTGAAACAAACAGTACAGGAAACAGAAGGTGATGATTTTATGCAAAAAGTAATAAATGTAATAGAAGCTAATTTGGCTAATGAGGATTTTGGAGTACAAATGCTTGCCGAACAATTGAATATGTCGCAACCTACTTTATACAGGAAGATTAAGGAACGAAGCGAGCTGTCTATTATTAAAGTGATTCGCAGTGTAAAAATGAGTAAAGCCGCTTCGCTTATCATGGAGCATAAATACTCTATTCTGGAAATATCAGAAATGGTTGGGTTCAATGATCCGAATACATTTCGTAAGCACTTTACCGAGCAGTTTGGCGTACTTCCTTCTAAGTATGATGAATGGGATAAAGATGGGAAGAGGTAATGAATTGTAGAGATAGTGGTAATTGGTATATTGAGGATATAAATAGAAAATACTCATTCCATATTGGGTGGAATGAGTATTTTTATGTAATATATTTTGCTATGATTTATCAGTTTCCTTAGAACCGGAAACTCAATCCTCCCAAGAAATTGAATCCTTCCGTAGGATAACCTAAATAGTATTGATATTTCTTGTTCAGCAGGTTATGTACTTGCGCATAAACAGATACTCCTTTGAATACATTATAGCTGGCTCCGATATGCAAATCATTAATTGCGGTCATTTTTGCATACTCTTTCACTTCTTTCCGGTTGATGTAATCATAACCTAGATTTATGTTGAGAGCAGAGATCGGATGAATACGTACATTGAAAGACATTTCACTGACAGGTTTCACTGCCAACAGATATTCCTCTGTTTTGCTGTCCCAATTACGGTAAGTATATTTAGCTGATATTCCGAGGATATCTTTGTAATCGTAACTGATTTCACTGCCAAGGTAGAGATTATTTGTATTATCTTGAGCAAAAGAAAGATAAGAGCCTGAATGAATATTACTTGGGTCAAAACCTAAATAAGATAAGTCGTTCTTTAGATTCTGATAACCACCGAACACGTTGAACCAAAGTCCCGGATAAGGGCTTGCTTTGAATCCGATACTACCGTTGATTTGCTCGTAAGTATCATAAGGACGTTGTACGTATCCCAAAGTAGTATTTGCCTCAGGCAGTTCACCGTAAGGACAGATACTTTCTAATCTGCGGAAATCATTCAATTGCTTACCGCCGGTTGCTTTTGCATAAACAATGTAGCTATCAGAAAAAATATACTGTGCAGTGATATCGGGTGAGATACGGAAAGACTTATCAAATCCGAAAGATAAATCTACATTGGCTCCGATATGCAATTTCCAGTCATCATTATCCAGTTCGTAATATGGATTTAAAAGAAGCGTTGTGTAGTTTTTGAAGTATTCATCTCCGGTGGAAACATTCTTTGTATATCCGTTGTAGAGAAGATTGTTCATTTCCAGAGCGATAGTTATTAATTGTTGGTCGCCGATAGCTCCCGTGACATCGCCTTTGGTGCGTATGATTGTTTCCTTGATACCTGTATTGGCTTCAGACTCATTGAACATGTTATGCTGACGTTCATACATCAACAGATTTGTTTCTGCATTGAAACGCAGTGGTGCAGTCTCATCAGTGAAATGAATGCCCGCATGGAAGTCACCGGATGTGAATTTCTGCTTACTGTTTGCGCTTTCCGGTTGGAAGTTGAAGTTGCTCAATCCGAAGTTTCCGGCAATATTTAAGTCCAGTTTATTAAATTGGTGTGTGTAATCTACATTTGCGCGTGTGCGATAATAAAATGCATTCCATTTTTCGGAGTCTGTGAAAGGAAGCGTTAGTTTACCATCCATTCCATCCATTTGGAAACGTACATTCAATTTGTCTTTTTGCGACAGACGGAATAGATAATTGGCAAGAACATCCAAATTGCCATAATTACCATATCCGGCACGTACATATCCCGGGGTAGTGCCGGGTTGAACTTCTTTTCCGGTATAGGGGCGCATCAGGCCTGCCGGAACGGAAGTGGCCGGAAAGAATGTTGTAGCATACTCTACTTCTTTCTTGCTCACTGTCGGTTCTTCTACTTTAGGCAGGACGTTTACTTTCGAGGCGTCCATAATGTCCGGGTTATATTCTTGTTCCACAACGACCGTGCGGGTCATTGTTGTATCCTTCGGTTGGGTGGTTTGGGCTTGAAGGCAGGATGGCATTGAGATTGCCAATGCGAGTCCTCCTATTATATAATGAGATCGTTTCATACTTTTCTATTTTTTTATTCTCAATTCTCAACTTTCAATTTACTAAGTCTGCTTTCAATCATGCTTTCAATATCGTCATTCCCTTGATAATTCTGTTGCAGACTTAGCAGATATTGGCGTGCGTCCAGATCTTTACCCGTAGCATGATAGACGTCGGATAGAAGGATAAAACTGCGCGCTAGCCAATAAGCATGTGGCGTACTCTGTTCTATATAGTTGAGCAACTCTTTCTCTGCAGCGGCATATTCTTTTGCGTCGTAGAGGGATTGTGCAACCTGATATTTAGCTTCGGCACCGTAAGAGTTACGTGTGTCTTTGGCCAGTTCACGATAGTCTTCCATTGCTTTCTTGTCAGCCTTTTGCTTGGTGTAGGCTTTAGCACGGTAATAAAGAGCTTCATTTCTTAGCTCCGGACTAAGTTTGGCTTCTGCAAGCAGGTCGGTAGCTGCATGGATGGTTTCTATGTCATCTCGCAATAGGAAGGCGCAACGCAGAATACCCGTTTCAGCAAGTTGGCGGCGCTCTACGTTGGTTGCTTTTTCTTTCAGCATTTTGTAGCTAGCCAATGCTTCAGCCATATTTTGCTGGTTGAATTGCACTTCAGCACGCAAGATCAGCGCTTCTTCTGCAAACGGATTGTTTGGATATTCCAACAACTTACCGGAATGGAGAAGAATCATATCATAATTCTTCTGCTCGTTTCCGATCAGGCAGAGATAATAATGTGCGTTCAGGCTGAAGGCTCCTTCCGGGAAAGTTTGCAGGTATTTGTTGAGGCTTGTTTTAGCTTCTTCCATTCTGCCTCGTGCATAAATCTTTTCTGCGGCGGCATACGTAAGCGAGTCTTGTTCGTTAGCATCGAAACGGATGTGTCCCGGCATGGCATTTGCTAAAGCAGCAAATTCGTCGATACGGTTGAGGTCTACATAAATAGATTTCAAATCACGCATGGCAAGGCGGGCTTCTTCACTGCCCGGATATTTTTCGATAACCTGTTTGTAGGCTTCGATTGCTTGGTTGTAATCTCCTTTTTGGTAATATAATAATCCGATTTCGGCGGCAGCTTTCCTGCTGACCGGACTTTCAGGATATTTAGTAAGCAATTCTTTGAAAGAAGTAATGGCTTGGTTGTTGTTATCCATGAGAACATAAGAACGGCCTTTCTCGTAAATAGCGTTTACGGCATAAGGAGAAGCAGGGTACTTTCCTACCAGACGGTTCAGCAAGGTAATCTTACCGGTATAGTCTTTCTGCAGACCGGATACAAGAGCCAGCTGATAGAAAGAATAGTCTCCGGAAGAAGTATTCATCTGTTCGGCTTGCGAATAATACTGTTTGGCTTCTTCAAAGTTACGTACATGCAGGTGGCAGTCACCAATACGATTGTATGCATCGGCAAGTGCAGTTGCATTTTCACCTTTCTCCAGTTGAACGTATTTTTGGAAATAATTGCTTGCTTGCGTATAGTCTTTCCGGTGGAAAGCGATATACCCTAAGTTATAATTGGCAAGCGCATACATTTCGTTATTGGGTTGGGTGGTGAGTTGCAGATAAGCATTAAAATCACGCGCAGCTTCTACCATTCGGTTTAGACGGTAATAGGATTCTCCACACCAATAGTAAGCGTCTGCCTTGGTCTGACGATTGTATTGTCCGATGGCAATGGATTGGTTCAGATATTTCAGAGCTTGTTCGAAGTCGGCGTTAGCGAAAGATTGAGTTCCCAATTGGAACAGTATCTTCTGTTTGGCTTCCAATATTTGCGCGCTTGGTTTGGCAATCCGGTCGATTGATTTCAAAGCTGCATCGTAGCTACGTGTATTCATGTAAACTTCTACCAGGTAGCTGCTGACTTTTTCAGCATAAGGAGAAGTCGGAAATTCATTCAGGAATTTCTCGAAGGCAGTAACTGATTCACCGAAAGCGGAGAAAGAAGTCTCGTGCAGGCAAAGAGCGTAATTGTAAGCTGCCTGTTCCTTGATTTGCATATTAGCATTGGAGGCGGCTGCTTGTTCAAAAGCCATGCGTGCTTTGTTTTTCTCTGCCAGTTGCAGATAAGAGAGTCCCATGTGGAGATACGCATTTTGGGTAAGGGCATCGTTGTCAGTTGTCACTTTACCTAATGTTTCGGCTGCTTTGGAGTATACTTTTGTTTGGTAGTAGGAGAGTCCCAGCATATAAAGGGCATCCCGGCGGGGAGCCGAGCGATCCTTATTCAGGTAATTGTTGAATGCTTCTACGGCTTGGTGATATTGTCCGAAATGGTAATAGGCATCTCCAAGAATACGGTACATTTCTGCGGCGTGCTCGTTATTCGGGTAGGCTGACAGGTAGTTTTGTGCTACAATTTGTGCCTTATCATAGTTTTTGAGCTGCGTATAAATTTCGGCTATATAATAAGGGACGAGTGCTTTGTATTTTGAGTCGTCCTGTAAGGGGAGGAAGCCTTTCAACGCTTCAGTATAACGTTTTTGTGTATAGCGGATGTAGGAAAGATAGTAATCACAATCTTTGGCGTATTTTGGGCTGTTGGCACGCAAAGTTTCAAACCAGATGGCTGCTTCTCTTAGATTATCGGTTTTCAGATAACAGGTAGCCAGTTGGTAGGTGCAGTCGTCCCGTTCTTCATTACCTAACAAATCGAGGTCGGCAGAGTTGAAGAGTGCCAGTGCTTCATCATATTTTCCTTCGTAGAAATAGCAGGAGGCTAACAGCGCATAAATGCGGTTAGCGTATGGAGTATCAGGATAACGGTCGAGATATTTGCGGAGGAGTTCGATGCGGTTTTTGTCTTTCAGTTCGTAAGCCGAACTGACTAGCATATACTCTGCGTCCTGAAGAAGGCTGGCTGCAGGCTTTTGTGTTACAAATGCTTTCAATGCCGGCAGAGCAGCTGCATAATTCTTTTCCTGGAAAAGTTCTTTCCCTTCTTTATAAAGGTTGTCAGTCGAAGTGAACTTATCACTTGTCTGGGCAAATCCTATAATGGGCGTGCAGCAGATGGCGGCACAAATGAGTCTAGTAATTTCTTTTTTCATAATCGGGTGTTTATGCAAAAGTACTACATATCTTTCAATGAGAATCCTTTGAAAGTTATTTTATAATCATTTAATTCTTTATGTAAAGTTTCTCCTTTCTTTTCCAATGCCGGGATACTTATTTTTCTCGGATTTCTTTTTACTTCTCCGATAAGTGCTGTTTTGTTAAACCGGTTGAGGGCGATCAGGTCTATTTCATTTTCTCCGTTTTTGTCCCAATAGTTACCTACGTCGGTAACTTCCTCTTCTTCAGCGATAAGTTCACGGAAATATTTTTCTAACAATAGGCCGCTGTATTGTTCATAGTTCTTTTCTACATATTCTATCAGTAAATGGTTTTTCCTCATTTCTAGTACTGCGTTGTTTGAGAAAATAAAGCGAAACCAGAATCGTAGAAAATTGTCTTGCAGGCAATAACGGGTAGCACGACTATTAGGTTTAGCGAACATCGGTTTCACTTTTTTGATTAATGAATATTCATCCTCAAGGTTGGCTAAATAGGAACCGGTGTTTTTATTGATGATGGAATCAATCTCTCGTTGTGTTGTTTTTCCTTCTGCAATGAGAGATAGGATAGAAAAATAATTGGCATAGTCTTTCCCGAACTCGGAAATCAACATGTCTTTGCCTTCTGTCAGAAATGGTGAGCCTTCGGAAAGCGCATAATTTATCATGGCAGTTTTATTAAATGCTTTCGCTTCCATCAATAGGGTGATGTATTTGGCTACTCCACCTGTCAGCAAATACAAGCAAAGCAAATCTTCCGATGTGAATTGGGGGGCATGGTCTGCTAGAATCTCTTTGATAACGGTGGTGGTGAATGGATGCAGAGAAATTCGGGCGGTAAGGCGTCCGTATAGTGGCTCCTTGCGGTCTTCGAATATTCTTTTCATCATTGAATAAACGGAACCGCATACAATGAAATTGATTTTGGAAGTCGCGTGATATTGGTCCCAAATACGTTGTATGTCACTGACGATAGACGGATTGATATAGAGAAATTCTTGAAATTCGTCAATGATTAATGTGAAATTTTCCTTTTGGGAATGTTGCATCAGCAGTTCAAAGAGCTGTGCGAACTCTCTGATTTCTCCATAGATACGAATGCCAAGCGTTTCCTGAATGACAGGTTGATATTGTGCGCAAAGCAGGACTTCACTCTTTCTTGCTACAAATATATATACGAATCGGGTGTCTTTGACAGACTCTAAGAGTAGAGCTGTTTTTCCGATTCGTCGGCGTCCGGTCATTACAGTAAAGCAAGCGCTCGTTTGTGATTGCTTTTTAGCTGCATACAGTATCTCCATTTCTTTCTTTCGGTCGTAGAACTTCATATTATTGCTATCTTAATGGCGGTTAATTTAATGGCCATTAAATTAATGGTGGTTACAAAGATAACACAATATGTTGTATTTTGTTCATTTATAGTAATATAATATGATTGTTTAAGATTATGTGATAAATTACTTTGATCTATTTGGTTGAGATGAACTTCTATTTTACAAATACATCAATTGGCTACTGAAAAATGGCCCATCTTAAGAAAAGGAATATTTAAACGAGAATAAAAGGCGTAATTACTGGGAGGGATTGAGAAATATAAAAAAACGCAGAGATTTGTAGGTGCGAAATTCTTTCTTTTTGTTATAGGAGATGTTTGTCGATTAAATTGTAATGCTTTTCTTCTTTTTCACTTGTTGTGTAAACTGAAATGTGGTTAGAAACTGGCATTTTGTTGTTTGTTGCCTTTTCGATATTTGTGATGAAATAGAAGAAAAACGGTCTTAATTTTCCCTTATTTTTCTTCCTCACCGAGCAAAAGCTGCTTCGTCGGTGAGAAAGGAAGCGTTCCTCGGTGGGGAAGAACTCCTTGGTTTTAAACCAACGAATCTTTTCTTGATAGAAAAAGATGCATATTCGACTTGAATTTATACGGTATTTGCCTATGATTTTGCATACAGTTGCATGTTTTTATGCATTTTATTCTCCAGATCATTATTTTTTTATCTGATGTTTTGGAGGAATATCTTAAAAATGGGACATAACTATAAATGAAATACTCTCAATCTATCAGGCTGATGAGATTATCTTAGCGGCATTGAGCTAGAAACAAGCTAAGTCCGCGACGGATAGAATCCAACCCAAAATCTTCCGGATGAATCTCGGAGAGAGGTAGGAAGAAAGAATCTGCTACATCATCCATGGCGGAGAAATGGCTCATGTCTTCTACGGTGCAGAGAAAAAACATATCAAGTGTGTGTACAGGAAAACCTGAATAGACATAAATATTGGGAAGTGAAAACTGGTAAATAGCTTTTTTTACCTTCAATCCGGTTTCTTCCAGCACTTCACGGGCTACGCCTTCTTCACCTGTCTCGTTCATATCGATAAATCCTCCGGGAAGGTCGAGAGTTCCCTTTGCCGGCTCTTTAGCACGCCGGCAGACAAGCAGTTCATTTTTCTCATTCAAGATGAGTGCTACTGTGGCGGCAGAAGGATTGAAATAATAGACAAAGCCGCAATCTGCACATTTTTTAGATTTCTCGTTGTTAATCTCAAAATGAGAGGAACCACATTTAGGGCAATATAAGAATTGGTCAAGAGGATGTTCCATAATCGTATATATTTTCCAGTTTTTTTGTTTATGCATGCAAAGGTATAAAATGCTTTTATTAATTTCATCTATCACCGCATAGAAATATTCGATTGGGCTTTTTTTGCAAAGGCGGGGTTTCTGCCTTTATCTTTGCATCAGAAACAAAAAACAAAACGTTGTTTCTGATGTTATAAGTCAAATCAATTAATAACAATAAAAGCAATAAAGATTATGGAATCAATTTTAAATTCTCAACTTCCTGAATTCAGCGTTCAGGCTTTTCACAACGGAGCTTTCAAGACTGTAACCAATAATGACCTGAAAGGTAAATGGGCGATTCTTTTCTTCTATCCTGCTGACTTTACTTTCGTATGTCCTACTGAATTGGTGGATATGGCTGAAAAGTACGATCAGTTCAAGGCGATGGGTGTAGAGATCTATTCGGTAAGTACTGACTCTCATTTCGTGCACAAAGCTTGGCATGATGCTTCTGAAAGTATTCGCAAGATTCAATATCCGATGTTGGCAGACCCGACTGGCGCTTTGAGCCGTGCACTGGGTGTATATATCGAAGAAGAGGGTATGGCTTATCGCGGTACATTCGTTGTCAATCCGGAAGGAAAGATTAAAGTGGTGGAACTGAATGATAACAATATTGGCCGTGATGCAAGTGAATTGCTTCGTAAGGTGGAAGCTGCACAGTTTGTTGCTACCCATGACGGAGAAGTTTGCCCGGCTAAATGGAAAAAGGGTGAGTCTACCCTGAAACCAAGCATTGACCTGGTAGGTAAGATTTGATAGATCTTGATAATGGTGATTATGGGAGGCCGGTAACGGGAGACGCTGCCGGCCTTTCTTTTAAAAAAATGAAAGGAAAAAAGATATGTTAGAATCTGCATTAAAAGAACAACTAAAGGGTATTTTTGCTGGGCTGGAGGCAAACTTTACTTTTGATATATCCGTATCATCCAGCCACGAAAACAAAACAGAATTATTGGAGCTGCTGGGAGATGTAGCGGATTGTTCCGATCATATCACTTGTGTAGTGAATGAGGGAGACGCATTGAAGTTTACTTTACTGAAGAATGGCGACCGCACCGGAATTACATTCCGGGGTATTCCTAATGGACATGAGTTCACGTCATTGCTTTTGGCTGTCCTGAATCTGGATGGCAAAGGAAAGAACTTTCCCGATGAGGCCGTTTGCAACCGTGTGAAAGCACTGAAAGGCCCGATACATCTGACCACTTATGTTTCGTTGACTTGTACGAACTGTCCTGACATAGTGCAGGCTCTGAATGCAATGACTACTTTGAATCCGGCTATTACGCATGAAATGGTAGACGGTGCGCTTTATCAGGATGAAGTAGATGCACTGAAGATACAAGGAGTACCCTCTGTCTTTGCAGATGGAAAATTGCTTCATGTAGGCCGTGGTGAATTTGGCGAATTGCTTGCCAAGTTGGAAGATCAATATGGTATTGACGAAACCAAAGCGAATGCAGAGGTGAAAGAATATGATGTGATTGTAGTCGGTGGAGGACCTGCAGGAGTATCAGCAGCTATTTATTCTGCCCGTAAAGGACTCCGTGTAGCTATCGTGGCCGAGCGTGTTGGCGGACAGGTAAAAGAAACGGTGGGTATTGAAAATCTAATTTCTGTTCCGGAAACGACAGGAAATGAACTTGCCGATAATCTGAAAACTCACTTGTTGCGTTATCCGATGGATTTGCTGGAGCATCGTAAAGTAGAAAAAGTAGAAGTGGTTGGAAAACAAAAGCAGATCACTACCTCTGTTGGGGAGAAATTCCTGGCTCCGGCACTGATTATTGCAACTGGTGCAAGCTGGCGTAAACTGAATGTTCCGGGAGAAGCGGAGTATATCGGTCGTGGTGTTGCTTTCTGCCCTCATTGTGATGGGCCGTTTTATAAGGGAAAGCATGTAGCAGTAGTAGGTGGAGGAAATTCCGGCATTGAGGCAGCGATTGACTTGGCTGGTATCTGCTCCAAAGTCACTGTTTTTGAATTTATGGATGAGTTGAAAGCAGACAGTGTACTTCAAGATCGACTTAAATCATTGCCGAACGTGGAAGTGTTTGTAAGTTCACAGACTACGGAAGTGATAGGAAATGGTGATAAACTGACTGCCCTGCGCATCAAAGATCGCAAAACGGAAGAAGGACGTTTGGTTGAGTTGGATGGTGTATTTGTACAAATCGGGCTTTCTGCGAATAGCAGTGTATTCCGCGACATAGTGGAAACCAACCGTCCGGGCGAAATCATGATTGATGCACATTGCCGTACGAATGTGACGGGTATCTATGCAGCCGGAGATGTTTCTACGGTTCCTTATAAGCAAATTATTATCTCTATGGGCGAAGGAGCGAAAGCTGCGCTTTCTGCATTTGACGATAGAGTGAGAGGGATTATCTGATTGATGTATTCAGATATAAAAAGCACATAAACAAAACATTAGCAAGAGGAGAAATGACTCCTCTAAAAAATACCCCCGTTACAGATTTGTAGCGAGGGCTATTTTATATTTAGAGAGCATGACCTTCATCAACTGCTCTATCCTGCGCATTGAGACAAATGTTCATGAATATCCGAGAAAGTGAAATGAACGTTATTCTCATGGTATGTAATTGGGGGGATTTTAAGAAATGTGTGTTAAGTTCATTTATTTAGTCATGATATGTATATCTGACGAAATCAAACAATCCGGAATTTTCCTGCTGTGCCGGTTGGTCTCCAATAAATTTAAGATTCTCTACACTGCAAAAAATATGGAATGCAATGTCTTTCCCAAATTCCAGTTGAAGTTCATGTTTGGGCTCGTTGTCTATTAACCAGGTGATGTAATAGTTCCCGTTTTTTAATGTCAGATCAATTTCGAACAGATGCCATCCGGTCTTGATTACTACAGGAACGGAAGAAAAAGGATATGCCTGCGATGTCATATAAGCAATCATTTCGTCGGGAGTTGCATTTAACTCCTTGCGAACTGTATCTTTACCATATCCGACTTCAAAATCCAATTCATGTTGGTCGTCATGGTATATCCACGAACCCACGCTACATTGATCTCCTATTCCCATTTGCGGGATATGAGTACGCCAGGTATATCTTCCTGTTGTATAAATCCGTTCTACAGTATGAACCTTTTTCCGATCCACCGAGTTAGCCCGGGTAAAGATCCGTAAGTAACCATTCTCTAATATGCATTGATTATCCGGGTTGTTATCCTGATGTCCGTATTTCCATCCATCCAGATTGTTGAAGTTCCATTCTTTGTTTGGCGGATTTTTAGTACTGATGTCATTGGTCTGTTGCTGTGCAAAGCAAAGGCCGCAAATGCATATTAGTAACAGAGTTAAATAGTAGTTTCTCATAATAATTGAATTTAAGTGTATTCGTTTTCTATCAATTGCTTGCTGCAAAAGTAGTCGAATGCTTTATTCTACTCATCAGATTTTAGTCATTTCAAATCATGAAACGTCCAAATCTGCACTGGAAATCCTAATCGCTCTGTTCCGGGGAGTATAATTTCTATATAAATGATAAACTAAAGTGCTGAATCTACTCTGATTGTTGTTGGGTGGAACCATGTTGTGCTCTGAATTGAGAAGGAGTCATTCCTTTCATTTCTTTAAATAACGTACTGAAATATCGTTGATAAGTGAAACCTACCTGCTCTGATATTTCAGTAATGCTCATGTCAGACTGAGTTAAAAGAATGATTGCTTTGTCGATTCTTCTACGATTGATATAATCGTTTGCTCCCATGCCGGTCAGTTCCTTGATCTTATTATATAAGGATGTCCGGCTCATAGCCATTTGAGCAGTCAGGAATTTTACGTCCAGATCTGGTTGAGACAGATTCTGATCGATCATTTCATTCAATTTAATCATAAATTGTTCATCCGCATTGCTGAAAGTAGCCTCTTGCGGAGACAGAATGAATTGATTGCCCCTGTATCTGGATTTAATATATTCACGATTTCTCATCTGATTTTGGATCACGCTGAGGAGCATTTCCATTTCAAAAGGTTTAGGTAGATAGGCGTCGGCTCCTAATTTGTATCCTAACATCTGGCTTTCAGAATCGGCTCTGGCGGTAAGCAGAATGACAGGGATATGGCTAATATTCAGATTTTCTTTAATTTCCTTGCATAGCTGATAGCCATTCATTTGTGGCATCATTACATCACTTACTATAATGTCCGGTTGCTGTTGCTTAATAACTTCCAGCGCTACCAATCCATTTTCTGCCTGATAGATCTTCTTGAATTTATCCTTAAGAGCATTTTTTAAGAATTCTCTTAAGTCCTGTTTATCTTCTACAATCAACAGTGAGTATCCTTGTAGAGAGAAAGCCCCGGATTCTATTTTCTCTTCTTCCTCCGGAGAACTTAAAAGTTCGTTGAGGTAGGAATGTTGAGGACATGATACTTCTTGTTCTTGTAGATTAGCCGGTATTTCATAAAAGAATGTGGCCCCTCTGTCTTTATTATTGAAAGCGCCCATCCTACCTCCATGTAAGTCAATCAACATTTTAGCATAAGATAAACCGATACCACTTCCTCCCTCATTATGTTTGCCTTGGTAGAAACGGGTAAAGAGCTTCTTTATATCTACATTATCCAATCCGATTCCCTGGTCTTGTACGTGTACTTGTATACTTTCATTTGTACGGATGGTTTTTATAACAATACGAGTCTGATTAGGACTATATTTCAAAGCATTCATAATCAGATTGGAAAGAACAACTTTGCATTTTGTGTCATCATACGCGATAGATTGTATACTGTTGTCAAAGTCGTATGTAATTTCAATTTCTTTGGCTTTAGATGCAGTTTGAAATGTTTCTGCCACTTCCTGTATCCACTTGTGCAAAGGATGCGAAGAGATGTGTAGCACTTCCTGTCCTACCTCCATTTTGCGTGTATCAAGCACAATGTTGATAATATCTTTCATCTGATTCGCCTGTTTGAATGCCCCCTGTAGATATTCCGGTAGCTCGTCCTGCTTCACCTCTTTATTGAGAATTCGTTTCAGGGAAGCATAGATGAGTGTCAAAGGGGTGCGTAGCTCATGGCTGATATTGATTAAGAAGCGTATTTTCTCTTCATATATCTTTTTCTCGTGTTCCCGCATCTCACGCTTCAGCCGATTTTCTTTTTTTCTTATCAAACTAAAGAAGACCACTCCTGCCACTAGAAATGCAAAGAAAATGCATAGTATAATAAACCAAGTAGATTTCCACCAAGGAGGTGAGACTATAATAGTTAAGATCTCTGTCGGCTGGCTCCATTCACCGTTGGAGCTGTCGCAGGATACGCTGATGGTATATTCTCCTGATGCTAATGTACCCAATTCGAGTGTCTGGAGATAACTCTCGATCACCATTTTGTCTTTTCCTGTGATGACATACCGGAAAAGGTGTTTTCGGAAGGAGTTCTTTTCGTCAGCAATCACTTTAATGTTGAACGATGAATGATTCCAAGGAATCGAAATACAGTTATTATTAACCTGTTTCAGAGTTGATTTACCATTTAGTTTTACTTCAAGTAGCTTGAGAATAGGAGACGAATTACTTTCGAAAATAATATCCGTATTAATGCGTACCAGTCCCATAGTACCTCCCATATACAGATTGGGAGTACGAAGAGCAGGAATAGGGGTAAATATCAATTCGTTGGAAGGAACTCCATCGGATTCGTCCAGGATAACAAAACGTTTTTCGTTGATAATATACGCAAAGAACATATTCTGCGCTCCTATCCAGACTTTTCCTTTTTTATCATAGGCAAGGCTGGATACACTGTTGAACAAGTTGGTATGTATTTTTTCTGTTTTTCCAGTCTGTTTATTATAGAAGAGCAGTCCGAAATTACTTCCTATCCAAAAGTTACCTTTATCATCCCGGCAGGCCGATGTGAAATCATCTCCCTCTTTCATATTGACTAATGAAGATAGTTCGTTGGTTTTGAAGTTTAGTTTAAACAGGTTATTGGTTCCCATTAGATACAGATGCGTATCGTCGGAATAAATTGCCTGCATAGCTATTTGGCGTTGAATGTCTATTTGGGGTGCGTAGAGAATAGATGTTTGCCGGGTATGCTTGTTGTAGATATAGACTTTTGCTCCTAATATGTAAATATTATCTTTTGTAGCATATAGATTTACCAAATCACCGGATGAAAATTCTCTTTTCGAAATAGAGTCATTGATAATGGGAAAAGGTTGCATCTGTGCGGTTCTCTTATTAAAGGTAAAGACCCCTTTATTAAAACATGATAATAAGAGCTCATTTTCAGAAAAATCTGTGATAGAGGTAACTTTCTCCCCGTATGTAGTAGGGTAATGATGAAATGTATTCGTTTTTTGGTCAAATGAGTTGATACCTCCTCCGTCTGTTCCAATCCAAAGCAATGTATCCTTATCTTCAAAGATGCTAACCACGGTACGTTCGCTAATTCCATTGAGATTGTTCAGTGGAACATCTTTATAGGTTTTGATGAACACTTTCTTAATGGCGAATAACCCTCCGTGTATACTGCCTATCCATATATTGTCCATCTGATCTTTATATAGCCGGTAGATAGAGTTATTCGGCAAGGATTGTTCATCATCGGAAATATGTTTAAGATGAGAGAACTTCATAGTCTGGAAGTCAAGTATGTTGATACCTCCTCCGTCAGTAGCTATCCAAAGTTGGTTGTCTTTTTCAAGAAAATCAAAAATGATATCGTTGTTGAGCCCGGAATTTTTGGTGGATAAACTGAAAAGCCTTTTCCCCTCTTTCGAGTAGCAGGCTATTCCTTTGCCATAGAATGATACCCAAAGCCGGTTTTGAGAGTCAACAAATATGGTGTTTATCTCGCGCTCTTTTACAAATGGACATCGATACATTTTCTTTTTTGTCAAGTCGTACATCCAAAGCCCGTCTTTTTTACTGCTGGTTATCAGCACATCGGGACTCCACTGAAAAATGCGATTGATACATTTTAACTTGTCTCCATCGATGTCGGGGAAGATCGTCGTAATACTTTTATCCGTCAGATTGTATTGGTATAAAGTTTCTTCTCCTCCAAACAGGAAATTGTCACCTATTTGAAGATAAGACCAGGCGGTAAATGGCTTCCCGTTATATTTCAATGGCTGAAATTGATTTTCTGCTTTATTGTAGATGGCAATTCCTTTATTGGTAGAAACATATAAATCGCCTAAACGATCCTCTGTAATAAAACGAATGAAATTGTCGGGCAATGAGTTGGGCTGCTCCCGGTCATGAAAATAACTTTTCAGTTCAGATTGGTCATAACTATTTAATCCCCATTTGGTACCTATCCATATTACTCCTAAATGATCTCTGTAAATGCACTGCACTCTTGATTGTGACAATCCCTGTTCCAAAGAAATTTGTCTGAAGTAGTAGTCTTGTTGTTCAGCCTTTGTAGAAAGAACAAAGAATAATATCCAGATTAGAAAAGAATACCTCTTTAGTACGTGTGCTTTTGACATAGTTATGTTCTTTTGATAGAGCAAATATAAAAGAAGTTATGAAACTGTACAATAGATTTCATCTTCTTTTGTCCACAAAGCTCATTAGATAGCTCGAAAGGATATTCAGAATACTCCTTTTGAACAGTAGCGGACTAATTATGGATGTTATTTGATCTCTATTTCCACGCTTTGCACCTATATTTGCATAGTTGACACTAAATACGGAATAGTATTAAACCTTAAAAAAAAGACTATTTACTATGAATACATCCTAAAACTGTAGAATGAAGAGGTGGCGGAGTAATGTTGGGAACATTTTGAATGCCTTGACTTGTATCTAAAATTCCTAAAAATCTAATATTATTATATTCTAACTAAATGAAAAGTATATGGATAATCTAAGAAAAACGCTTGGCTGCTTGCTACTATTTCTTTTTGCAGCAGTTACATCTACTTATGCACAGGTTGCAAAGCAGTATTCGGGTACTGTTATGGATGCCGACAGCAATGAACCTATCATCGGTGTCAACGTAACTCTTAAAGATGCACAAACTGGTACCGTAACGGATATTTCCGGAAAGTTCTCGATTAGTGCTCCTGTTGGCTCTACACTATCATTCTCTTATATCGGATACGTGACTAAAGAGGTTAAACTGGGAACGAATACCAGTTTGAAGATTACAATGCAGGAAGATCAGAACCAATTGAGTGAGGTAGTGGTCATCGGCTATGGTGTAGTGAAAAAATCAGATATAACAGGTGCTGTGGCTTCTGTTTCTTCCAAACAATTTAAGGATCAGCCGGTAAAGCGGGTGGAAGATATTCTGCAAGGACGTACTGCAGGTGTGGCAGTGACGAGCGTAAATGGTTTACCTGGTGGTACAGTTAAAGTTCGTGTTCGTGGTACTACTTCTCTTAATACCAGCAATGACCCCTTGTATGTCATCGATGGCATTATGTCTGGTGGACTGGATGTAAATCCAGCTGACATTCAATCTATTGAAGTTCTGAAGGATGCTTCGGCAACGGCTATTTATGGCTCACGCGGCGCTAATGGTGTGGTATTGGTAACTACTAAAAAAGGGGTGGAAGGTAAAGTGCAGATTTATGCAGATGTGGCTATAGGCGTATCGAACATTCTTAAAAAATATGACTTACTGAATGCTTATGAATATGCGACTGCATTAAAGGAGTATAATGGTATCTCATTTGCAGATGATGAGATGGAAGCCTATAAGAATGGCTCCAAAGGCATTGACTGGCAGAATTTGATGTTGCAGACCGGTATTAGTCAGGACTATAAATTAGGTATTTCGGGTGGAACGGCTAAAAATAAGTATCTTATTTCAGCCAATGTACTGAATATGACAGCCATGACCATCACGACCAAGTATCAACGTGCACAGTTACGGATAAATTTGGATAATGAACTCACCAAGTGGTTGACACTTTCTACCAAAATTAATGCTTCACGTACTCACAGTCATAATGGGGGTATTGACATTATGAACTTCCTGAACTATTCTCCTACAATGGAAATGAAAGATCCGGTGACGGGCGTTTATAATATGGACCCTTATAATTCAGTAAACGGAAACCCTTATGGCGCCCGTGTCGCAAATTATGGCGATTCATACGTGTATGCTTTGAATACTAATATGGATTTGACTTTCAAAATAATGAAAGGGTTGACATTGTCTGTACAGGGTGCTGCTAATTACTCTCATGTTCCGAGTTATTCTTTCACCTCGTCGTTAGCAAAACCCGGACAAATTAGTGGTATGGAAAATGCGAGCAGGATGAATCTATTCTGGCAGAATACCAATAATGTGACTTATAACACAAGTTTCGGCGATCATCATCTGACTGCAACAGCTGTATTTGAAGCAAGTGGTGCCGAAGGCAGAAATCTAAAACTGACCGGAAGTGATTTAGCCAATGAGTTTGTTGGTTATTGGAATGCAAAAAATGCAAAGACACGCGATGGAGAGAATGGCTATTCCGCAGAAGCTATTGTGTCCGGGCTTGGTCGAATTATGTACAATTACAAAGGAAAGTATATGCTGACAGGTACTTTCCGTGCCGATGGTTCATCTAAGTTTCAGAAGAAGAATAAATGGGGATATTTTCCGTCAGCAGCTGTTGCTTGGGATGTTGCCAAAGAAAACTTTATGAGCAAACAAAACATTGTCCAGCAATTGAAACTAAGAGCCAGTTTTGGTGTTGTTGGTAATCAAAGTATCGGTGCTTACACAACATTGGGTATGTTGGCTCCTACAAATTATGACGGTTATGGTAGCGATGCAATCCATACCGGTTATTGGACTGGAAATCTCGCTACACCGGATGTAACTTGGGAAAGCACCTATCAGTATAACATAGGTTTGGACGCCAGTGTTTTAGACGGTCGCTTGAGTTTTACAGCCGAATGGTTCCGAAAGGATACTAAGGACCTGTTGCTTCGCAAACCTGCTCCTCAGTATAACGGAGGTGGCTCTTTCTGGGTCAACCAAGGTGAAGTTAGAAACTCTGGTGTTGAATTCACCATTACAGCTACTCCTTTGACAGACAAAGATATATTTGGTTGGGAAACATCGCTGAATGCATCTTATTTAAAGAATAAGATAATCGATCTGGCAGGTAGTGATTTTATCGTTGGGGAGAATTATACAAGTATTGGCGGTGGTCCTATTCAAATTAAAAAAGTAGGGTATCCGATTGGTTCTTTCTATCTTTATGAATGGGCAAACTTTAATGACCAGGGCGCCAACTTGTATAAACATCAATCTAATGGAAGTTTGACAACCAATCCGGGTGCTGACGATCTGGTTACTAAAGGGCAGGCCGAGCCTAATTGGACTTTCGGATGGAATAATACATTCACTTGGAAAAACTGGACGCTCAATCTCTTTATCAATGCTGCATTAGGACAAGATAGACTGAACGTAAGCCGCTATGCGATGGGATCTATGACAGGTGTATATCGCTTCATCTCTTTATCCGATGCTTATTACAAAAGTTGGGATAAAGTAGCCAATAAAGCAGATGCTGTGTATGCAAGTCATAAAAATTCAGATAATAGAAACTATCCTGATTCCGATTTCTGGCTTGAAGATGCATCATTTGTGAAACTGAAAAATATAAGCCTTACGTATAATATTCCTAAGAAGATAACGAAAGTAGCCGATATTCAACTGTCGGTCAGTGCTCAAAACCTGTTTACATTAACGAAATACACAGGTATGGACCCAGAAGTGTACAGTGAATCCGATTATGGCTTTAATGGTGTGGATATGGGATCTTATCCTGTTCCAAGAACATTCACTTTTGGTATGAAACTTAACTTTTAATCTTTTAACTATACATGGATATGAAAACAATATATAGAATATTCAAATCTGTCGGACTAGCATTGATAGCACTTTGGATGGTGTCTTGCCAGGATTTACTGACAGAAGATCCTAAAGGGCAGTTGGCGGTGACTAATTTCTTCAATTCAAAAGGTGATCTGGACTTGGCTCTGAATGGAATGTATTCCAAAGTTGCGAGTGATATGTATGCAAATATTTGGGCAGGTTTCGAATCAGTGATGGGTGATGATATTTCTACACACCCTGCAGCTAATAAACAGGGGTTGCGTGAGGTAGATACTTATAATGTTTCGGACAATAACACTTGGGTGACTGAATTGTGGGGAGCTCGTTGGAGATTAGTAAAAGCTGCTAATTTCATTATAGATAATGCCGGACGAACTCCGGAGGTGAGCCAGGAAGAGAAAGATGCAGCCATTGGACAAGCTTATTATTGGCGCGCCTATTCTTATTTTTACTTTGTAATGGCTTGGGGAGAGGTACCTATGGTTGTGAAAGATGAAATCAATTACAACATGCCATTGGCAACCGTTCCTGAAATTTACGAGCTGATTGTATCTGATCTGAAAAAGGCAGAAGCAATGGTCCCTGCTAATTATACTAAAGAACCCTACGCAAGAAATGGGGTAAACATTGCTGTTAGTCAAGGAGCTGTAAAAGCAACATTGGCTTATGTGTATATGGCAATGGCAGGATGGCCGTTGAACAAGGGAACAGAATATTATCAACTGGCCGCTGCAAAGGCAAAAGAAGTAATCGATGCTTCGAAGAAAGGTACTTATTACTACAAGTTATTACCTGATTATAAGCAAGTATATTCGATGGAGTATAATAAGAATAATCCAGAAGTGTTACTTGGTGTTTACTATAATTTGGGAATAGATGCACTTACCAATGCCCCTTTAGCTGATTTCCTGGCAGACTATGCTTATGGTGGCGGTGGATGGGGAGATACGAACGGAGAAATTAAATTCTGGTATGATTTCCCGGAAGGCTCACGCAAAGATGCATCTTATTTCCCGAAAATCATATTGAAGAATGAAACGAAGTTGCGTGATTGGTGGGAAGACCCCAATCCGGAAGCGCCGCGTGTGGTTGTTGCTCCCTGTTTCATGAAGAAAGTAGAAACGACCACTGGAGAAGAATTCGATTATACGAATCCGAAAATTTCGATGAATCAGAATGGAGAAAAGACGCATCAGATTATTCGCTTGGCAGAAGTATATTGCTGGTATGCCGAAGCTGTAGGTCGTTCAAAAACAGGCAGTATCACGGAAGCTGTCAACTTATTGAATGAGGTACGTAACCGTGCTAATGGATCTGTTGTTGCAGAGCGGGATATCTATAAGACAACCATGTCGTATGATGATCTGGCAGAAGCTGCCTATAATGAACATGGCTGGGAAATAGCCGGATATTATTGGGGAAATATTGCCACTAGAGCGAGGGATATGTTTCGTATGAATCGCATTAAAGATCATTTTGAATACAGAAAATTAAATCCGGAGATTGAAGTGGCCCCCGGAGTCTTCAGGAAAGAAGCTGTTTCCGTATCTGGTACGTGGAATGACAGTAAAATGTATCTTCCCCGTCCTTTTGTAGATTCGTCTATTAATCCGAATTTGAAGAACTGAATGAAACAATAAAAACAATCATTATGAAACTAAGATATTTATATTTAGCAATAGGTGTATTATGTAATGCCTCTTTAGTATCATGCGGTGATAGCTTCAAAGAGAAAACAGAGATTGTTGCATGCGGAATCTCCACAAATGCTTTAACATTCGGAGTCTCCTCTACTGAAGTTCAGACTGTAGATATTACGTCAGAAGCAGCTTGGGAAGTAGCAGTGGATCAGGCAGGTGGTGATTGGCTTACAGTTTCTCCTTTGGAAGGAACTGGTAATGGTACGCTAACAATTTCTGCTGATAAGAATAACGGCCCAAAACGCAGTGCAACCTTGACTATAGCGGCGAAAGGTGCTGAACTTCGAACCATCACAGTTATTCAGGATGGCTATAAAGGAATCATTTATAATTACGGTGACTTTACTGGATTGCAAAAGACGGGGCTTGTGGCAGGGATCAATCCGATCACTATCGTAGATAATGACGAATGTGAAGATGGAAAAGCGTTAAGAATCTATACCCGGGCAGGTGAAGAGTATGAAGGTACTAATGGGGACCGTTTCAAGGTGCAGACAACAACGCAATTCGGATCAGGTCGTTATGAATGGAGGATATATGTCCCTAAATTCGGAATGAATGACCGGGCCAGTATTGGAGCATTTTTATATTTTGACGATGGGCATGAATTGGATTTTGAAATTTGTTCCGGTACAGCTGCAGACCGTGCAGCACATAGTGCCGGACCAGATGATATGCTGTGCCTTGTGACTAGTCAGGCTAATCCTTTTTTCTCTGAATTCACGCCTATTAAGGGGGATGCTTGGCATACGTTTGTATTGGATTTGAAGTTAGAAAATAAGAAATATCTGGCGGAGTGGTCGGTTGATGGTAAAGTTTTAAAGAGGGCACAATTAGATTATGGTGAAGAGGCTTATTTCCGTGCTATATCTAGTGTCGAGAATCTTTATGGTATGGGCGATCATGCGGCAACTCAAGAAAATTATGCCTTATTTGATTATCTTGAATATGTTCCTTATGATTATTCAATGAAGCCGATTATCGAAGGTCAGCTTCCTCCCGAACCAGAGGGAACAACAGTGAAGTGGGACTTTGAGGAAGCTGGTTTTGTTCCTGTTGGATGGACTAACAATGGAGGAACGATTGCGGATGGAAGTTTGAATCTATCTAACGGGAATAACTTCGTTTATAGTCCGGAAGTGGGAGCTGGAAAATATACATGGGAAATAGATGTTCCTTTGGTAGGGGTAGGTGAAAAATGGTTGGCAGGTGGTAATATCGCTGCAACTAACGCTGAAGAAAGGTCATTCTCTATGTTTGTTTTCTCGGGTACTGAAAATGATCGTGCGGCTTGTACGGTTCCTCCTGTTCCAGGTCAGATGCTGGTACGTTGTTATACGGAAGCTATGGGAGTTTACGGTGTACCTATTGATCCGGGTAAACATACTTTGACTATTGACCTTAGACTTAATGCAGATGGTGCATATTGGGCGGCATGGATTATAGATGGTGAAGTGGCGAAAACATTTACTACCTGGTATACTCCGGCACAGTTTAAATTTGGATTCTCAATGATGACCTTTGCTGACGGCGGTGGCTGGCAAGGAGATAAGCCTACTGCAAAGACATATACAGTCAAATATGACTATATAGAATATAAGAAGTATAATTATGATGAAGAATAACAGTTTACTTTACATTCAATGAGGTATTTAAGCATAATTGGAACAGCTATATGCTGTGTAATGTTGGTAATGACGAGTGTTTCCTGCAAGCAGGAAACACTCTCTTCCACCACCCAGGAGAAGAAAGTAGCTCCTTGGTATGTCTATATAGATGGAAGCTCTTTTAAGGATATAGAGCCAGTGAAAGAGATTATTAGTTCCATTAGCGTTTTCGGGAATCCTCCGAAATCATTTATCGATGAATGTCATCAGAATCATATCGAAGTATATCAGGCTGTAGGTGGGAATGAAGAAACGATTGATACGCCACAGAAAAGAAAGGCACTTGTTGAGAAGTATGTAAGCGATTGCAATGCAAATGGATATGATGGAATAGATCTTGATCTCGAACATTTGAGCCCTGATATTCAGGATGCATATACCGAATTCCTGAAACTTGCTTCAAAAGAACTCCATGCTGTTGGAAAGAAATTAAGCCATTGCGTTAGTTTTTATCCGGTTTTGTATCAGGATAACGAAACTAAGATGTTTCACGATCCGACAGTTTTGAATACTACCTGCGACTTAATTAGAGTGATGTGTTACGATATGTATTTTGCACCTGGGATAGATAAGCCCGAGCTCAAACATAGGGATGATTGTATGGGCATTGGACCTACGTCTAATTATCTATGGACTAAAGAGGCGATGCTTTTCTGGATGAAACACATTCCGAATGATAAATTAGTGATGGCTCTGCCTGCTTATGCAAATGATTATGCTGTAACTGGTGACATCAAAGGAAGGCAGGTTTACCAATCTGTGCCTGACAGTATAAATGGAATTTTGCCTTCTCCTACCTGGTTATGTTATGAAAAGGTAAACATGTATCTGTATGATGGTACTGATGGTAATCGGCATCTGTTTTATGCAAGTGATGCCAGAAGTACGGAAGCGCTACTTGAACTAGCTGATGAACTGGGAATCTCTCAAATCGGTTTTTGGCACTTTAATAGCGTAGATCCGCAAATGTGGGATACTACCGCAAAGTGGCAAAAGAAATAATGAGATAATAAATCGACCTTGTAAATAATATAGCTTTATTCTCATCCCCCCCATTTAGAGAAAAGCTATTCTTAACAATAAGAGGCCGCAAAGGTATGAATCCGTATCTTTGTGGCTTTTTATTTTTTTCTTACCTTTGGGGGAACTTAACATAACCCCCAAAAATGAAGAACATGAAAAAGATCTTTTTACTCATTTCCGTCATCCTGTTTATTTTTCCGGTACAGGCTCAACATACATTGAGACTGATGTCTTATAATATTAAAAATGCGAACGGCATGGATGATATTTGCAATTTTCAACGGGTAGCCAATGTGATAAATAATGCTTCTCCTGATGTTGTGGCTATACAAGAGGTAGACAGTATGACCCGTCGGAGCGGACAGAAATATGTGCTGGGTGAGATAGCTGAACGTACACAAATGCATGCTTGTTTTGCACCTGCTATAGAGTTTGAAGGAGGTAAATATGGAATCGGACTGTTGACAAAGCAAGTTCCGCTACGTTTACAAACTATCCCTTTACCTGGTAGAGAAGAGGCCCGCACCTTGATTCTGGCAGAATTTGAGGATTATATCTATTGTTGTACCCATCTGTCATTAACGGAAGAAGACCGTATGAAATCTTTGGAAATAGTGAAGTCATTGATTGCTTCCTATAAAAAGCCTCTTTTTCTAGCCGGGGATATGAATGCTGAACCTGAATCCGATTTCATCAAAGAATTGCAAAAGGATTTTCAAATACTCTCCAATCCGGGAAAGTATACTTATCCTGCTCCTGATCCAAAAGAGACCATTGATTATATTGCCGTGTCAAAGCAAAACGCTACCGGATTTGCTGTCATATCTGCGAAAGTAGTTAATGAGCCAATGGCTTCCGACCATCGTCCCATACTTGTGGAATTGCGTACCGCTGAAAAGGCAGACAAGATATTCCGTACTAAACCTTATTTGCAGAATCCTGTGGGTAATGGCATTACTGTGATGTGGGAAACAACCGTTCCTTCTTATTGCTGGGTGGAATATGGCACAGATACTACCCGGCTGGAACGTGCGCGTATGATTGTTGACGGTCAGGTGGTCTGTAATAACAAGCTGCATAAAATACGTATAGATGGCTTGCAGCCCGGGCAGAAATATTATTATCGTGTGTGTTCGCAAGAGATGTTGCTTTATCAGGCATATAAAAAGGTATTTGGAAATACAGCACAATCGACCTTCAGTGAATTTACTCTTCCTGTTGCTGATACAGAGTCTTTTACCGCTATTGTTTTTAATGATTTGCATCAACATGCCAATACTTTCCGTACTCTGTGTAAACAAATACAGGATGTTAAGTATGATTTTGTTGTTTTCAATGGTGACTGTGTGGATGATCCTGTGGATCACGAGCAAGCAACCACATTTATCAGTGAACTGACCGAAGGAGTGTATGGCGACCACATACCGACTTTCTTTATGCGTGGCAATCATGAAATCCGCAATGCCTATTCTATCGGTTTGCGTGATCATTTTGATTATGTGGGAGATAAAACTTATGCCTCTTTTAACTGGGGAGACACCCGTATCGTCATGTTGGATTGTGGAGAAGATAAACCGGACGACCATTGGGTATATTATGGCTTGAACGATTTTACCCAATTACGTAATGAACAGGTTGATTTTCTGAAAAAAGAACTGTCTGCCAAAGAATTCAAGAAAGCAAAGAAACGTGTCCTTATTCATCATATTCCGCTTTACGGTAATTATGAAAAGAATCTCTGTGCGAATCTTTGGACTAAATTATTAGAAAAAGCACCTTTCAATATCAGCCTGAACGCACATACTCATAAATACGCTTATCATCCGAAAGGGGAACTGGGTAATAATTATCCGGTTATTATTGGTGGAGGATATAAGATGGACAGTGCTACGGTGATGATTTTGGAAAAGAAGAACGATGAATTGAGGATTAAGGTGCTGAATGTAAGAGGAGAGGTTTTACTGGATATAACTGTTTAAAGTCTCTAATAACTTTATAAAAAATGGAGGTGCGCCAGACTTTTAGACGCACCTCCATGAATTAGTTATTTTATAAAGTGCTATTCGGAAAAATATGTATAATAGAAATTCTCTATATATCCGTCATAGTTTTTGCTTTCCTCTTTGATACAACTGTTCTCGTCATATTCAAATGTGTAAGTAGCTGTACTGGATGAATGTTGCCAACCACTGCTCGTATGGCAATTAGCCGAAGCTTTTCCAAAGAGACCAGTTTCAACCAGCCAACGACTAGCTCCACTACTTTCCGCATAGATGCAATGTGCTCCGCTCACATTAGGCACGGCAGAATAGGTCTGAACTTTAAACTGCTCTACTCCATCTGAAAATCTGGTCCATTGCATAATATTTCCATTTTCTATGGTGATGTTAGATGCAATATTGCCATTCTTTTCAACTTTGGTCATGTAGCCATTCTCATCATAAGTATATTCGTAAGTGTTGGAACCATCTACAAAAGTTGCAACATAACCTTGGTCATTTAAAGTCATGTTATATGCGTTCTTACCTGTCACTGTGATATTATTTCCGTCATAAGCAAAGAGCCATTCTCTATCCAATTCTCCTTCATATAACCTGTATACACGTTTTACAGTACCATTATCATTATATTCGTAATACCATTTATCCCAGTCGTCCGCAAAAGTGGCTATCCGATAAACTGTTACTTCAGAGGTTGTTGTAAAAGTGATTTCTGCATAGTCTGAATCTTCAAAATAGATTGATCCGGTTTTTTGAGCTTTTACTTTGAATGTATAACTTTTTTCCGGCTCTAAACCTGTCAGTTGAATTGTATTTTGGTCAGTACTTTGTTCACTACCGTTGTTCAAGCTATAAATATAAGCTGTTGCGTTTCCTATGGCTTTCCATGTAATAACAGCAGAACTCTCTTTTACATCAGGAACAGTAACTTCCGGTTTATCCAGAACGTTTGTACTGGGATGATTGTCATCATCACTGCAAGCAGTTGCACCTAGTACTACTGCCAGCATGGCTAATAAGTAAAAATACTTTTTCATGTTGTTCTATTTAAGGTTAATAATTAGTTTCCGGCAACTACTATCATTCCCAAACCAACCAGGAAGAAGATAAACATCAAGGCCAGTAGTTGATTAACAGATTTCGTTGAACCTTTAAATTCTTTCCAGATAAATACTCCCCAAATAGCGGCAATAAGTGGTGCGCCTTGTCCTAGTGCATAAGATACAGCCGGACCAGCTTCGCCTGATGCGATATAGCTGAACGCGGAACCAAGTCCCCATATCGCTCCACCAAGCATTCCGCATATATGAGTTTTCGTGTTTCCTTTAAAGTATTCGGAGTAGCTGACTTTTTCTCCGACAAAAGGATATTTCATTACTAATGTGTTGAAAACAAAATTGCTTAGTAATACGCCTATTGAAAAAACAAAGATGGCAGAATAAGGAGTCATCATTCCTATAGCAGGAGAATTGAAGTTTTCTACGTCCATACCTTTCACTACGAACCTGTAGAACAAAGACATCAGTACACCGGCAATTAATGCAATGATAATTCCCTTTTTGTTGTTTTTCCTGCTTTCTTCTCCCTTTTGCATTTTTCCGGAAGCCACTCCATTGCAAATGATAGCAATAACAATGAGAGCTACACCGCCAAATAAAAGCAAAGGATTACCAGTTGGAATTCCCAGATAATTGACGATTACCCCTAATACCAATGCAATGCCAACTCCTAAAGGAAAAGCAACAGACATACCAGCCAAGGAAATAGACGCTGAAAGAAGAATGTTTGAAGCATTAAATATTACGCCCCCCAAGATAACCCAACCAATGCTGTCTCCTGATGCTTGTCCCAGATCTTCCAGGAATGAACGTCCGGTATCTCCATGACTACCCATTGTGAAGCCTAGTAAGATGGTGAACAATACCATTCCAATCACATAATCCCAATAAAAAAGTTCATAACGCCAATTTTTGGAAACTAGTTTTTGGGTATTACCCCAGGAACCCCAACAAATCATGGTTACGATGCAGAATATAACTGCCAATAAATAACTGTTTACTGTGAACATACTATTAGTATTTAATTGTTAAACATGAATTCTGTTATTTAAATATAGTATCCAATCTTCCCAATAAGTGAAAACATTGGCTTCCTTACATTTTCTTGACCGGAACTCATGTTCCAGGTCCGATTCTTTCAAAAGGATATGTATATTACTACTAAAACCATATTCTTTTGATTCGGGTAGTATCTCTATCCAGCATCTGGGATATCTTTTGTGAGAGTTGACTGCTTTTATAAGATTTTGAGCATCATTCTCGTTGCCGATGGCATTAACACAGACTATGCCGGTAAACAAATTTTCTCTCTGAATGGCTTCTATACCTTCTTTGATATTATCTCCCAAAGTGATTAAAGCCCGCATACGTTGGGAACCTCTGATGCCGGAGAGTTGCTTTTCTATATCAGAAATTGTTTCTGACAGGTCTGTGTTAGCTTTTACGAAACTAAGAACTGCAGGCCATGTTTTATTCTCATCTACCATTTGATGAAACTGACTGACGAGAACCTTTTGCTGTTGTTCGTTAATTTCTCCCTGTACATAGATAATAGGATATTTTCTTGTGCTTCCTTGAGCCTGTTCCGGATAATAGACCGTTGCATTGGCTGTTTGGATAAACGGAGTCTCATTCGGAAGACTACTCTCACTATTTCCTGACCGCTTTCCATTGAAATATTCGTTTATGAATCTGAATGCTTTGGGCAGTGCAGTATTCCAGCAGGTGAAATCATGTCCTCCTGAACGTACTTCCCATTCATGAGGTATTTGTCTTTCCAGTAATAATCGGTGCAGTTCTTCATTACTTTCGCAAAGAGTACCTTCTTTATCTCCAATATCCAGCATGATGCCAAATCCTTTTAAATCGGAATTGCGGAGGGTGGAAAGAATGTGGTAGGGTGAATGTTGTTTATAGTAACTGGTTAGGCGCTGCTTACCATTCTTTCCCACTCCTCCGAAAATCCGTCCCCATTGATTGTCCCATCCTTTTTGTGGTCCTTCTTCCATGTATTGTTTTTCTGTACGGATGGATGGCGATAACGCAACGACAGAGCCGAATAAGTGGCGGTTGCGCAGACTAACGGATAATGCTCCGAATCCTCCCATAGAGAAACCAATGATCGAGCGTCCATTAATATCCTTGCGAGTGCGATAGTTGTTATCTATATATGGAACCAGTTCTTTGATAAAGAAAGTTTCATAAAGGGAGCTGCCATCATAAGTGTCACTGTAATAAGACAGGTAACCGTCAGGAATAACCATAATGAAAGGTTGAATCTTTCCTTCTTTTATCATTTTGTCCATTACACGGGCAACGTTGCCGTATTCGAGCCAACTGGTATAATCACCTCCTATTCCATGAAACATGTATAAGACTGGATATTCTGTATCTGAATGTTCATAACCTTCCGGTAAGATAATGGAGTAGGAGACTTCTTGCTTTAGGGACGGACTGTAAATACTCATCCCTTCTTTTTCTATGGGAAGTGCCCAAGCTCCGTCTATACCTGATAGCAATAGGATAATATATAACAGTATCTTCTTCATATTATTTCTTTATTAACTGTTCACCAATATAATAACTCATTGAATAAATACCTGTTTGGGCGGACTGTTCACTATCCAGTCCGTTTCTGACACGATATTGCACCGGAGCTTCTGCACCTCGCAATCCATTGAACAGAGTAAAGATGCTATTGTAGTTGCTGCCTTCGTCTGTTATGTCCAAATAATAGATTTTGGCACGATTCTCGGCAGAAAGGTTGATAATATCCGCGTCTTCTGCAAAGAAAAAGTTGATAGCAGGGGCATTGCCTGTTGACTGATTGTATAAGTAATCAGCTTCTGAACCATATGTTAATCCTAATCTGAAATCTGCATTGCTTTCCGTATGAACCGTCTTTTCCACAGCATCGGTAATAGCTGAAAAATTTGTTTCATTTAGAATCATTTCTTTCACATTAAAACCTGCGATTATCATACGTTTGATTTGCATAAGAGAATCTAATGCCACTGCTACCTTCTTTGTTGTAAGATCAACATTACCTTCTCCTTTGCTGTAATAAAGAACTTTGTAAGTTAGTTCGGAATTGTAGTCATCCGGTAACCATAGTTCGATATTGGAATTACCTACTTTTATGTTTTTATTAGTAGCATGTAATTCCTCTGTGAATTTTTTCAGAGTTTCCTGCGGATAGTTTTCTCCTTTGAATGAACGTTCGATAAAAGGCAGTGCCTCTTTCATGGATTCACGCCAATAACTGTCAGTATGGGCACCGTTTCGTACACGATATTCGTGCTTGATATTTTTGTCCCGTAATAGAGAATGTAATTCACCGTTTCCTGCATATAGTCTTTCTTCATCATCACCGCAGTCTATGTAATACCGTACTGTTTGAAATGTGGAACTTGGTTTATCCTTGAAAAAGTGTAGCGGACATTGGCTTTTATAATAGCTTGTCAGCCTGCCTGTTCCTGTCTGGCCGCTTCCTCCGAAGTTGTTTCCCCATTGAAGATTCCAACCGTCTTGTGACAAAGAGATGTATTGTTCATCTGTATTTAGGGAGGGACTTAATCCTATTGATACCGAGAATGTTTCAGGATGTTGCGATGCTATACTTAATGCCCCGAAACCTCCCATAGAGAATCCGGCAACAGCTCTTTCCGTCTTACTGGCTGTTGTTCGGAACCGCTTATCAATCAGGGGTACGAGTTCATTAATGAACATATCCATATAGTTGAACTTTCCGTCATAGCGGTTGCAAAAATAAGTGTTGAAACCTTCCGGCATGATGTAGATCAATGGGCGAATACTACCATTGCTGGTTTGCGCATCAGCTATGCTTTGAATATTCAGACCTGAAGGTCCCCATGAACTTTGGTTCCCTCCCCAGCCATGTAGAAGGAAAACTACTCCATATTTACCCGTACTTTCCGATAGATACTCTTGAGGCAGTAATACGGAATATTTGATTTCTTGTCCTAATATTTTGCTGTAAAAACTTTGATCGGGATTATAGCGTTTGGTAAACAGTTCCGGTGTCTCGGTCTGTTCGCCTTCGGACGGACTGTTATCATCAGACGAACATGATGACAATCCGTAGGAAAATAATAATAAGGCTAATAATAGGAGTAGTTTTCTATTCATGGCTTCTCTCTTTTATTTATAAGGATTGATTGGCTCTGCCGGTGTGGATGAATAAACCACCATGTCTTTACATTGAACGGCATATTTTTCATTTGGATTAATCCATTTAATAATCAGTTTGTGAGGCCCTTCCTCTAAATCATAATTATAGAAAATGTCATACTTTCTTTTTATGTAGTCATAAGGCATTTCTATGGTTTCTACTTTCTTGCCGTCAATGTAGGCCTCCAGGATGGCGATGTAATTGTCATTACTATCTTTAACATCTTGTCTGATCATCCCCATTAAAACAACTCCCTTGCCATTGAACTCAAATGTTTTTTCTGTACCGAGATCATATTTGATAACTCTTCTTTCAGAAGGATATAAGCCTTCAAAAGAAACTTCCCATGCTACGGTTTTTGGCTTCTGAATCGTGGTATAGTATTTATCTCCTTTTATTTTTCCTCCGTTTGCTTTTAATACATCACTCAATAGTTTGAGATTAATGTCGTATACAGAACTTAAAGAGATATCTGTGTAGGGGAACTTAATATTTTCACATCTTTCGAGTGCCGGTTTCCAGTATTCGGGGATAGCCTTGTAGCCTTGTATGACTCCAAGAATTCCTGCGGCAGTTGCCGGGTTACAGTCGGAATCTTGTCCGCAACGAGTGGCTATATCCATTGTTTTGAAAAAGTCGCCGTTGCCATATAAAAGTCCCATCACACAGTAAGCCGCATTGATAGTGGCGTCAATGTTAAATGCATTGAATACCCCTTCCGGGCAGCCAATCTCAAAAGCATGCCGGTTTTCTATTTCCAGCCAGCATTTACGCCAGTCATCGGGATATTGTTTCCAATATTTAATAACGTCTGTGATGCAACGGTGAAATTTACTTTGTTCGGGTATTGTTTTAAGAGCTTCCGTGACAATTGTATAAATGTCGTTATTTACGTAAGCCAATGCATACATTGCTCCCATGTATACACCTCCATACCATCCGTCGCCGTAGTTCATGATATGCCCTATCTTGTCCGAAAAATTGGAGGCGGTATTTACCATCCCCGGACATATCATTCCAATGAAGTCTGCTTCAATCTGGAAATCAATATCGTCAGCGTGCGGATTATTTTTCCAATGTCCGGATGCCGGTGGCATAATACCGTGTAATATGTTATATCTGGCTGCCTGGTTGGCATGCCATAATTTGTAATCTGCATTTGCAAAGGCTTTGGCAAATGATTCGGCAGGGGCATTTATCCCTTCTTTTTGCATTACTTCCAGAAAGGTAAGATCCATATATACATCATCATACAATCCCGGATCTTCTGCAAAGATGTCCTTACAATAGTCATCATACCAGATTATTGGAGTTTTCTCATGAATGATCGCTCCTCTGTATTTAAATTCTGTAGGACCGCCATAGGTGCATCCTATGGTTTGTCCGGCCCAGCCTCCTTTAATTTTGTCGAGCAGTACCTCTTTACTTATTTCAACTGTTTTTCCATATTCTATTTGTGCCATTCCCGATATGGAAAAGGTAAATAGTAGAATGATGTTAATCAGGACTTTTTTCATCTTAACTTATTTATTAAAGTAAAATCTATCATGTTCTTTTTTCTCTGAATAATACATTATGTCGTTGATACGAATAATGTAGTCTTTTTTGCGGTTCAACCATTTCATTTTAACGTGGTGTCTTCCTTCCTTCATGAGGTATTTCCAGGCTGGTTCTACTTTGCGGTCTGTATTTCTCATGGGTAAAGCTGCTACATGGTCCAGTTCTCCGTCAATCCATATTTCCACTTTAGCAACGTAAGGGTCATTGGGCTCTGCCAATCCGAACACCTCGGAACCGATGTGGCGTGTAGATACACGATTGATATAATCGGGAGTAATACTTCTTGTGCAGCAAATGTTGCCCCAGATAACAAATCCGTTACCATTGAAATCAAATTCAAATGTATCTGTCAGGAAGCAGTCTTTGCGTTCTCTATAGAGTGGATAGGTGTTTTCGAAATTTTGTTCTAAAGGAAGTACATCCGCCTTTTTGATTGGAATTTCTATTTCCACACCAGATACTTTACCACCTGTTTTGACTATGAGTTGTTTAGCTTGATCGAAACTCATTTGGTATGCTTTTGCCAACGACATATTCGTTCCTTCAAATGTAAAGTCTTCTACTTCTTTCAAAGGGTTTAACCAGAATGAAGGGATTTTATCATACCCATACATGACGCCGAGTACACCGCCGACTGTAGACGGATTACAGTCAGAATCTTGTCCGCAGCGTGTTGCAATATCGACAGAGTTGGTGAAGTCTCCTTTACCGTAGAGCATAGCTAATGCTACGAAAGCGGAATTGAGCTTGGCGTCAATATTAAAGTTTAGAAATACGCCTTTGGGACATCCTACATCACAGTTCCATTTTTCTTGCAGGAAGTACCAGCAATCTTTCCAGTTGTCCGGGTGCAAAGAATGGAAATTGATTACATCCTGAATACATTGATGGAATGTACTCTCTTCAGGTATAACGGAGATTGCGGTTTTTAGAATCGCTTCAGGACTTTTTTCATAGAAAGCGGAGCTATAAAGAGCTGCTACGAAAGCACCGCCATAAAAACCGTCACCGCTATTCATAATGTGGCCTACTCTGGAGGCGATATCCAATGCTTCCGGCAGCATTGCCGGAGCCATCAGACCAATGAAGTCTGCTTCGATCTGGAAATCCAGATCGTCTGCATGTGGGTTATTCAACCAATGACCGGAAGCCGGTGGCATGATACCTTGGCGGATATTATATCTGCCTGCTTGGTTAGCATGGGCCAAATGATAATCAGCGAATGCAAATCTTTTGGCAAGTTCTTCTTGTGAACAATCCAGGCCAAGTTCATCAAATGCCTCAACAAACGTGCAATCGTTATAAATATCATCGAACAATCCGGGCTTCTTTTCCCACCAATATTTTACGTAACCTTCCGCCCAGGGGATTGGCTGGTAATCTTGAATATAAGTTCCCGTGAACTTAAACTCTGTAGGTGCTCCGAAAACAACACCAATGGTTTGTCCGGCCCATCCTCCTTTAATCTTATCTAAAAGTTCTTTATCAGATAACTTTAAAGTTTTTACAGGCTGGGCTTGTACGTTGAGAGCAAAAAGCCCTATAATACATATCGTAATTATTTTCCTCATTTTTCTCCTCCTTTATTTCTCATAAACTCCCAACTCGGTGATAGAGATGAATGATGATACATTCTTTGTGTATTTATGCCAGTGTTCCTGCACTTTTGCATCCATTAGTACGCGTATCCCCTTGGTTTTTACTGCCGGGAATTCCAAAACATATTGTGCAAACGGAGGTTGGAAAAATACAATATCGGTTTCGGGAAGTGCCGGAGTTGATTTGAATTTACCTACGTCATACCAATGTCCGTCATTTCCAAGATATTGAATGTTTAGAGAAGTAAACCATCCTCCGAACTCTTCCAGACAGCCCATATCTAAAACAAGCATATTGATGTTATGCTCTTCTTTCCAACCGTATCCGAAATAGTCTATTTTAGGCAGATTACTTTTGGCCGCTAATGAATAAAATACAGATCCTACGCCATCTTTGACTCCGTCATTAATTACTTCTACATTTGTTGCGTACATCGGTTTTCCAAAGGTAATCCAGCAAGAATCGATTACTTCTTCGTTTAGTTTGCGGATATTTGCGTAAATAGTGTCAGCCTTGGGGGCTATATTCTTGGTTTTAACCAATAACTCAAAGTCTTTAGTAATTGAGTTCTTGTTATTTGCGCTTAATTGAAGGGTAATTGGATATTTGCCGGCTTCTGTAGGAGTTCCTGCCAGTTTACCGTTTTGGAATGTAATTCCTGCCGGAAGTTTACCTTTTACCAGTTCCCATTTGAAATCAGCGTTTGTTCTGCAGGCAAATGAGTAATCGGTAGGCTGTCCGATTTCCAAGTCCGGATTCGGACCGATACAGAATTCCATCGGGGGAATGAATTGTGCTTTAGGGTTAACATATACCATATCACCCTTTACTTTTCCTCCTTTAGAGCAAACCAGTTCGATTGCTTTGTTGTAAGTACGTTCAATCATGTCTTCAATGGAAGCATCGGGCATATCAAATCTGGTGATATTGATATACCGGTCGTTGAAGGGTTTTTCCCATCCTTCGATAGGTTTAGTCAAACTTTCGGGAAGAGACTTTGCGCCATACATTACTCCTAGAAGTCCGGAGATAGTGGCTGCCTGATTGTCGCAGTCAAATCCCATTGCACAGCTTAAATCCAATGTCCGTTGGAAATCTCCTTCGCCATACAACATAGCCAAAATCCCGCATAATCCGTTCAGATTAGCATTCCAGATTGTTTTTGTCATGGCCGGTTCATCTATGTAATATTTTTTAGCCATGATTTGACGTGCTTTTACCCAATCTTTAGGATATTTGTCATATAAAGCAATCATCTCTTTTACAGCTATCGCATATCTGTCATCAGCAGGCAGTTCTTTCAAGGCTCGTGTAATCAGTTTGCGGATATCCTTGCAGAAAAAAGCGTCAGCGTACATTGCACCATATAGGACAGTGGGAGATACTGCCCACGAATCGCTTGTGATACGGGCCGCCCAATCACTTTTTCCTGCAGCATACGAAATCATTCCCGGTGCTGTATACGCCCATATCTCATTGATTAATTGAGGGTCGATCTGATACCAGTGCGGATTCAGATTTTCGTCACCGGTGAACGGAGGGGTGAATCCAAGATGCATTAATCCGAGTGCAGCCCTATTGGCTAGCCATACACGGTCACGGATATGATACATCCATCCTTCACGCATATTGGCATAAGTAGGTTCTACGCCATATTTCTCCATTAATAGTGAGTAGATATACTCAACATCAGTGTCGTCATCAGAGAATGCACCGTTATACTTCTGCAATTTATCTATGTTTTTAGTGTAACCGAATGGAAATCTGGATTCCGGGGCAGGTTCATCTACAAACTTGTTCTCAAAAGGAAGTCCATATATGTTTCCTACCATTTGCCCGATCCAAGCTCCAGCTATTTTGTCTTTTAACTCTGTCTTTGAAATTTTCTGTGCAGAGATAAATAAGATGTTGGTAATTAAAACAAATAAAAAGATGATTGGTTTTTTCATACTTATCAGGGTTGATTTGTTGGAAGGTACACTTTTCTATGTGAACCTTCCAATTGTGGTTAATAATCTTTGTTTTGAGATAATTTTGGATTTGCATTTAAAATATCCGTAGGAATTGGAAATACATTTCTAAAAGTTTCTGAACTTTGGTCAGGGTGTGCCCAATATTTTTTCAGATATTTTCCGAAACGTATCATATCTTCATGGCGCCATCCTTCCCATGCCAGTTCTCTGCCTCGTTCTGCATAAAGTTCATCAATCGTCAATTGGCTTGTAGTATATGCATCAAGCCCTGCTCTTGTACGAATCTTCTTGAAGTCTGCCAGTTGGATGGCCTCACTTGTTCTGTTTTGTCGTACCAAAGCCTCTACATACATTAATACAACATCGGCATAACGGAAGATGGCAAAGTCGTTGTCCATACTAACTGTATATTCTTTTAAAGAACCATCAGTCTGGTAATGCCATTTCCAGCAGCGTGCACCGTCGTATGTACCACGTCCTCCGTTGCTATTGTAATATTTTTCTTCGGGGAAGACAGGAGTATATTCGAAACCAAGATCCTTTCCGCTTAGGTCTACTTGAGGACCGTATAACCAGCTCTGACTTCTGCGAAGATCTTGTTCTGCGTATGTTTGGAAAAAGTCCGGTTGGCAGAGAAAACCCGACCATGGAGCTGCCGGAATATTAAATGTTGCTTGTGATGCAGCTTCCAGTGTCAGCGTATGCAGATAAAATGAGTTACTGTCACCGCTAGTATATACTCTGTCATACAGGATTACAAAGATGTTCTCCTTAGAATCTTCATTTTTAATATCAAAATTAGTGGAATAAGAGTCTTCAATGCTGTAAGCACCTATATCCATAATGTCTTTACAGGCTTTCTCTGCTTTGTCATACATTGGAGTACCGAACCATGCTTCTGCATTCAGATACATTTTCGCAAGAATACAATAAGCGGCAGCTTGTGTGCCCCGTCCATAATTAGTATCTGAAGGCTCCCTGTCTAGGAACTCGATATTGTCATTAATTTCTTTTTCCAGATAGTTGAAAATATATTCACGACTTTTTTGTTCCGGGTATCCGGTTTCCGTGTAGTCAGTTGTGAAAGGTACGTTTCCCCAACAAGAAATGGCCTGATAATAGTAGAAAGCACGCAGTATTTTCATTTCAGCTATAATCTTCTCTTTTCCTTCAAACTGGATAGGTGATAATTCCGTTTCGTAAATAATTTCATTACATGCAGCAATACCATTAAATATCCAGTTCCATCCCCTTGTCAATAATTTATTTGCGGGTGGAATTTTATTCGTCTGGATTTCTTCATAACGTCCATTGCTGTACCAGGAACCACCACAAGCGGGAACGGCACATTCATCAGAAGCTTGTAAAAGCAATGTCCATAAACTTTGTTCGGAATTGTATCCTTGTAATTTCGTATATGCTCTACCTGCATTGGCTACCAGTTCCTTCTCATTTTTAAAGAAGTCATTCATAGCTACTCCTGTATAAACAGTTTCGCTAAGATCGGTACATCCGTATAATAATATACAGATAACGAAACTTAATATTATATTTGTCTTTTTCATGGTAATCTTATTTTTTAGAATACTATATTAACTCCAAAAGTAAATTCTGTTGTACGCGGATAATAGCTTAAACTTTCCATACCGGGTTCCAGCCCGGAAAGGGCAACTTCTGGGTCGACACCAGAATAACCGGTGATGCAGAATACATTCTGTGCAGTAAGAGACAATCTTAGTCTTTTTATCATTTTAGATGTGAAATCCCAGGTATATCCAAAGGTAACATTATCTAGTTTTAAATAAGAAGCATCCTCTATATATTTGGAGGAATATTTATAGGTCGTACTTGTGAAATTCGTTTGAGATAACCAGTTTGATGAGATATTTCTAAGTCCGATGCTGCTTAAATTTTCATATTCCATCGCATAGTTGTTCAGAATTTCTCCGCCGATAGATGCACGTAGTGAGAAGCTCAAGTCGAATTTCTTATATCTGAAGGTATTACTCCAGCTAAGAGTGGCATCCGGATAGGCACATCCAATTTTTTCCCATTGTTCTTCCGGTACGGAACCGTCCGCATTTTGTCCTAACAATACATCTTTTCCATCTGTATCAGTTCCTAACCATATAGGGCCGTAGAAAGTACCCAATGACTGCCCTTCTATCAGACGTTGAGTGTAGCAGGCAGCACTTGTAGACCATCCCACCTTGTACGTTCCATTAGTAAACTCGTCATTAGTGAATTTCACCAATTTGTTTTTATTGTGTGAAACGGTCAGTGAGGTATTCCATGTAAAGTCTCTAGTGTTAAAAGGTGTACCGGATATTGTTAATTCAACTCCTTCGTTAGTTACTTTTCCAACATTCGTAAACAGGGTATTATACACATAAGGAGGAGTCGGTACGATATAGTCATACAACAAGTTAGAAGTAGTTCGTTTGTAATAATCGAAAGTGAATGAAAGGCGGTTATCAAACATTGTCATATCAACACCAACGTTGAACTCTGCTTTTTTCTCCCATTTTAAATCCGGATTTGCATTACTTGCAGGTTGATAAGTATTAATCCATTGGCCATTGTAATAGAATTTACCGGCTGTAGTCATCATCATCAGAGATTTGTAGTTTGAGAAATCCTGGTTACCGGTAACTCCGTATCCGGCTCTCAATTTTAAATCATCGATCCATTTGACATTCGAGAGGAATTTCTCTTTATTTATACGCCAACCTACGCTGACAGCCGGGAACCATCCCCACTTATTATTGTCACCGAAACGGCTGGAACCATCACGACGTAGTGAAGCAGACAAAAGATATTTATCATCGTAGTTGTACATGAAACGTCCGAAGAATCCGATATATGTATTATCTTCTTTATTGGATGACATACTGGCTTTGCCTTCAGTAAGATTTGTTCCTGTCCCGATGTTATGAGTCTGGTTGTCATCGAAGTCGAAACCGGAATTAGTCATGGATGCAGATGTGCTATAAGTATACTGGTATGTATATCCGAGTAATGCCTGAATAGAATGTTTTCCGAAAATATTCGAGTAATTTAAAGTAGACTCATATTGTGTATCGTTTTCCTGATAGTTTTCAATATAGGCTTGCCCGTTTGTTCCTATTAAACTAGGATAATAATGTGTGTAATATTCACGTGTTTCATATTGTTCTTTGTCGTATGAAACAAAGTTCTCCCATTTTAATCCTTTTATAGGCAATATGTTTAGAGTAGCACGAATGTTTGCACCATAATTATCATTCTTACTTTCCATGTTCTTTTCGTTAATGATCGCTACTGGATTGTAATATTCCATTGCTTTGATACGGCTATATCCTCCGGCATCCGGATCGCTGTCGTCATAAACAGGCTCTGTTGGATTATGGGTAAATGCCTGCATAAAAGCACTTGTAGAGGAAGGACTGTATTTGCGATGAATGATATTCAGGTTATAATCCAAATCGACCCATTTATCTAATAATGACTGGCGAATATTGGTACGTGCCATTAGCTTCTCGGAACTATTATGCTTTTGCAAGCCATCGCTCTTTTCATAATTGAAAGAAGTGTGGTGTGAGAACTTCTCGGAACCTCCGGATATAGACAAGTTGTGCTTATGGCTGAACGGAGTTTGTGTAATTTCTTTAAACCAATCGGTATCACTGTCAAAGATATAACTTTCCAATTCTGGGCGATATTCCTTGATAACAGATTTGTATTCGCTTGCCGATAAAGGTTTTGCTCTGCGTGAAACGACTCCCACGGTGAGTTGCCCATCATAAGAAACTTCCGTTTTGCCACTTCTTGCGCGTTTAGTTGTGACGATGATTACTCCATTCGTACCTCTTGTTCCATAAATAGCAGCTGCCGAACCATCTTTTAATACGTCTATAGATTCCACTTCCTGGAAGTTGATATTTCTGATATCTGCACCTGCCACCCCATCAATAATAATTAATGGACCTTGGCCTGCGGAAAGTGTGTTTGTTCCGCGAAGTAATACTTCATATTTGGCTGTCGGATCAGCACCGTTCGGGTTGATAATTTGTAATCCTGCCACTTTTCCTTGCAACATTCCCATAGCATTGGTGAATGTTCCGGGATTGAGGTCATCTTTCTTCATGCTGGTAACCGATCCTGTAAGCTCTTTCTTTGTGGTAGAGCCGTAGCCGATTACTACAACGTCATTAAGCACTTTCGAGTCTTCGCGCAGGTGTATTACAAGCTGTGTCTGATTTCCTACTTGTTGTTCAACAGTTGCATAACCTACATAAGATATAACCAATACATCAGAAGGATTCGCTTTTACATTGAAGGTTCCATCAACTCCTGTAATAGAACCATTTGTTGTACCTTTAACAAGGACACTGGCACCGATAATGGGTTCATTTGCTTCATCGAGGACTGTACCTCTTATTGCCTTCTGGGCAATAGCATCATTGCTCATCAAAGAAAATACTATTAACAACATACTTGTCAATAGACCGTGGATTGAACATTGTTTTATCATAATAACAGAATTAAGGATGATTATTGTATTTCTTTTCTCAAAGGTATAGATACTTGTGCTCCCATTCTGGTAACAGAAATAGAAGAGGCTTTACTTGCAAATATAATTGCATCTTTTAGATTTTTGCCCTCAGACAGAGCTACGCACAATCCGCCGCAGAATGTATCTCCGGCAGCGGTTGTGTCTACTGCTTCTACCTTGAAGGCTGGAATGTGGATAAACTCATTGTTTTCATAGGCGAGAGCTCCTTTGGCTCCCATCGTAATAATGACAGTTTTTATGCCTTTCGAACTAATATAACGAATCGCTTCTTTTGCCGATTCATCATCTGTAATGTGCATTCCCGAGATGATTTCAGCCTCTGTGACATTAGGAATAAGAATGTCGACATTGGCTAATAAATCGTCAGGCAGTTGTTGGGTAGGGGCAGGGGCGGGATTTAATATAACGGTAATTCCATCTTTTTTCGCCATTTTGGCTGCATAAGTGACACTCTCGATTGGAGTTTCCAACTGCATGATGACGATGGATGCCTGTTTGATGGCAGGTTCTGCATGCTGTATGTCATCAATAGATAAAGTCCCGTTGGCTCCGGAAGCAACAACAATACAGTTTTCCCCTTTTTTGTCGACATTGATAAGAGCTACTCCTGACGGTTCCTGCGGGGTAATTCCTACATAAGTAGTGTCGATCTTTTCTTTGTGAAACATTTCCAAGGTTTCATTTCCAAAAATGTCATTCCCTATTTTACATATGAAAGTGACATCTCCTCCTAGTCTTGCAGCAGCTACGGCTTGGTTAGCTCCTTTGCCGCCATGATTCATTAAGAAGTTTCCTCCCAGAATTGTTTCTCCTGGTTTTGGTAGACGGTCTGATTTGATAACCATGTCCGTATTACTACTACCTATCACTACGATTTTCTTCTTTGTGTCCATATAATGAGTATTAAGTATTAAGGCGAATTGAATCGTAAACGATGCGCAATCGTTTGTGCAAATATAGAAATTTTTTTCAAAACAAAATATTTTTCTTGCTTTTTTCTCAAATAAAATGTTATTTTTGCAAAAAACAGCCAGTAATGAAGAAAACTCTGATTGATGTATCAAAGAAAACTGGGTACTCTATCTCTACGATTTCCAGAGTGTTAAATGGGAAATCAGAGAAATATAGGATCAGCCAGTCTGCTAAGGAGGTTATTTTGCAGTCCGTTAAAGAATTGAACTATCAGCCTGATATAGTTGCGCAAAGTTTGCGCAATAACACGACATATACTATAGGCCTTCTTGTACCACACATAGATAATCCTTTTTTTGCCAATATAGCAAGTGTTGTCATCCGTGAAGCACAACGTTATAATTATACTGTCATGCTTATCGATACCCTGGAAGATCCTGTTCAGGAAAATAAAGCTATCGATTCGCTTCTATCGCGTAAAATAGACGGCATTATTTTGGTTCCAACCGGTGAAAACCCTTCTAAACTCGAGGAAATTAGTACTAAAACTCCGATTGTGCTAATTGACCGCTATTTTGAGAAGCATAATTTGCCATACGTAGCTACTGATAATTATATAGGAGCTTATCAGGCAACGAAATTATTATTAGAATCGGGGCATAGTAAGATTCTCTGTATTCAGGGGCCGGATATTTCTATAACAACTAAGGAACGTGTGCGCGGGTATCTTGATGCGCTTCGCGAAGCTGGTTATCAGGATAACGCAATGATAAGAGGAAATGAGTTCTCGATTCAGAATGGTTATATTGAGACTAAGTTGGCTCTGAACTCTACCACAAAACCTACTGCTATATTTGCGTTAAGTAGTACAATTCTTTTGGGAGCCGTCAAAGCATTAAATGAGCATAAAGTGAGAATTCCTCAAGATATGTCTATCATTTCGTTTGATGATAACTTATATCTGGACTATTTGAACCCTCCTATTACTCGTATTGCACAATCACTGGAGAATATTGGCATTATTGCTGTAAAAATGTTGATGCAGAAGATTTTGGAAGAAACTGAATTACATTCGGAGATTCTTTTGAAACCTAATATTATAAAACGGGATTCGATAAAGGTGTTAACTGATAGAAAGTAGTATTTTAGATAATAGAAAAAATCGGGCTTGAACAATGTCAAGCCCGATTTTTTACATATTAATACCGTTTCTTATGCTGCCGGATCTGGTGCTTCACCACCGCCTTCATTTCCACCTTCTCCGTTGCCTTCATTTCCATTGTCAGGCGTACTTGACACCATTGCCTTTTGACACCAACTATATGAATTTATAAGTATCAAGAGTTCTGGGCTCAGTTGTAATTCTTGGGGATTGGGGGGATTTGATTCAGGGCAATCACATCCCTAAAAATTGATTCATTCCGGTACTATTTTGAGCTAAATTCATAGTTACAAGGACTAATCTAACGCAATACAGTTTTTAGTAATTCTTCTTAGAACTATTATTTTCTTCGTTCCCTAATGAGTTTTCGTTCCACTTAAGTGGAGCGATAGTTCAACTTAAGTGGTTCTATCGTTCGACTTAAGTAGAACGAAAACTGAAGTGCAGATCTAATTATTATTTATAAAAGCCAGGAAACTAAATACAGTATTAAGACAGGTTATCTCTTACTGACTATTGGAAGCTACTGTTTAGTTCATTTCCGTACCGGAATGAATCTATTTTTAAGGGTGTGATTGCCCTGAATCAAATCCCCAAAATTTTCAGATTGAGCCGGGTTCTGGTGGAATCACTCATATGTGAGGTGGATGTTGCTCATTCTTTTTCAGGTAAAGACACTAATTTATGCATTAAATGAGAAAATACGATATCCCCCCTTTATATTTTCTTTTAAAAACGATACCTTTGAAGTGTTTTCTTTCTTTTTTATCAAGTATGGATTGATTTCCGGCAAGTTCTCCTATATTTCCCGAATTAATATTCATTAACTTATTTGCCGTAATACTTTTTAATACCTCTTGTGTATTAGCTAATAGATATTGAACTATTAACTTTAAAGACTAATATTATGGAAAAAGATTCTCCTTTTTCATCCACCGGCAGAAGGTGTATTGTAACCCTAATGTGCATATTTGTCACTGCTTTTGTTTATGCACAACAGCAAAAAATATCGGTTAGTATCAAAGAGCTTCCTCTTAAAGAGGCTATCAGTCAGATAGCAGAGAAGGCATTGATGAATGTAGCCTATAGCAAAGAATTTGTGGATACGAGTAGGAAAGTGTCATTGGAGGTAAAAGACACAGATGTAAACAAAGCACTAACTCTTTTGCTAAAAGGGACTAACATTGGGTTCCGTTTCCTGGATGACAGTATTTTATTTTATAATAAAGAATATCAAAATAAAACTGACCCTGTTGATTCGCAAGGAGAGAAAAAGGAACTGTATGTGAAAGGTAAAGTTACTGACGAGAATACGGAACCGATCATCGGAGCCACCGTATCGGTAAAGGGATCGACTACGGGTACAATCACCGATATCAATGGTCAGTATTCCATCAAGGTACCCTATGGAAGTACACTTCGGTACTCATACGTCGGCTATCGTGAAGAAAGCGTCATAGCGAAAGCAACGACAGTAAACGTGGTGATGAAAGAAAATGCTGTCAGCCTGGAAGATGTAGTAGTTGTAGGCTATGGCGTGCAAAAGAAAGTGAATGTAACAGGTGCCGTATCTATGGTTAAAGCGGAGGCTATTGAGAACAGGCCTATAACTAACGTAACTACAGGGCTGCAAGGATTGTTGCCTGGAGTTAGTATTGTTTCCTCTTCGGGGCAGCCGGGTGCTGTGCCCAGCATCAACATTCGTGGTACGGGAACCATCAATAGTAGTACAGCACCTTTGATCTTGATTGACGGAGTAGCCGGGGGAGACATTAACTTATTGAATCCTTCGGACATCGAAAGCGTATCAGTACTGAAAGATGCCGCCTCATCAGCTATTTATGGAGCACGTGCCGCTAACGGTGTTATTCTTGTAACGACTAAAAAGGGAGAAAAGAAAGAGCGCGTAGTATTCCAATATAACGGATATGCCGGATTCCAGACTCCCACAGCATTGCCCGAACTTGTTAATGGAAGGGAATACATGGAGCTCTCCAATGAAGCCATGAGTGCTGCCGGATTTTCCAAGCCCTATACACAAGAGGCTTTCGATAAATATGATTCGGGACTGTATCCCAACGAATATTCCAATACTGACTGGATTGACAAAATATACAAAAGCCGGGCTTTTCAAACGGGGCATAATGTGAGCGCACGGGGGGGAAGCGAGAAAACCGGATTTTTTATGTCGTATGGTTTTCTGGATCAGGATGGACTGGTTGTAGGTGACGGATATAGTTCCAAAAGACATAATGCGCGTATCAGTGTAAACACGGAGGTATATGATCGTTTGAAACTGACCGGACAGATGAGCTATGTCGATTTCTATAAAAAGGACTTAGGTTATAGCGGCACATCAGGAGTATTCCGCCTGTCACAGCGTATGTCTCCGTTACTTCCCGTCATGTGGCAAATTCCTGATGAGAATGGCCGGATGGTAGATAGTGAGAACTGGTCGTACGGTTCGGTACGTAACCCCTTGCAGGTAGCCTATGAGTCGGGAATGGAAGAACGGAAAACTCGTGTGCTCAATGGTATTTTCAATGCAGATCTCAAAATTATAGACGGACTGAACGTAGGTATGCAGTACTCTGCAAATATATATACCCGCCAAGTGGATGAGTTTAACCCGAAGATGTTGTCTTATTACTCGGACGGTAGCCCGTTGAAAGCAAATGAAGATGCCAAGGACTATATCTCACAAAGCCATCTCGACGTTATGACCCAAACGCTGCAATTCACCCTGAACTTTAATAAAACCATAGGGCGCCACGAGTTAGGAGCATTGTTGGGATTTTCGCAAGAGTGGGAAAATAGAAGCACACTGGGTGCTACGCGTGATAATGTGATGGTTGAGGATATTCACGTTATTAGTGCCGGAATGATTAATTTTATGAATAGCGGAACAAAAGACGAGTGGGCTTTACGTTCTTACTTTGGTCGTGTCAACTATGCTTTTGACGGTAAATACCTGTTTGAAGCTAACCTGCGCGCCGACGGAACTTCGAGATTTGCCAAAGGCAATCGTTGGGGATATTTCCCATCGTTCTCGGCAGGATGGAACTTCTCACGTGAAAAATTCATGGAGTTCGCTACTTCGGTATTGAGCTCGGGTAAGCTGCGTGCTTCCTGGGGTGAGTTGGGAAATCAAAACATTCCCGGTAATTACTACCCTTACTTGTCACCTATCATAACCGAAGAGTCTTATCCTATCGGAGCTTCTAATACACCTGTTATGGGACTTTGGCAAAACAAAATCGGTAATCCCGACATCAAGTGGGAAACCATCCGCATGCTTAATTTCGGGGTAGACCTTAGTTTTTTGAACAATAGACTGAATGTGGACTTTGATTGGTATAAGAAAGAAAATATTGATGCATTGGTTCGTCCCGATGTTCCGGCTATTGTCGGGGTTTCCAGTAGTAACGTAGGTTATGTCAATCTTGGTAAGATTGATGTCAAAGGATGGGAACTTAATCTGTCATGGCGTGATAAGATCGGAAGTGTAAATTACAATCTCGGGTTCAATCTGTCGGACGCCCGTAATGAGATTACCGATTTGGGTGGAACTCCGGAGTCGCTGACCAGTACGGCTTCCGGTTCGTATCGTCGGGTAGGTGATCCGATAGGTGCTTTCTATGGTTATCTGACTGATGGGCTGGCGCAAGTGTATGACTTCGAATCGGTGAATACAACTACAGGTAAGTACCAGAAACCAAAATTTCCTCTTGTTGCATCACAAAACGGCATTGTACAGCCCGGAGATATTAAGTATCGGGACATCAGTGGTCCTGACGGCGCTCCCGATGGGGTAATTGATGACTACGACAAAGTGGTGTTTGGCGAGAAAGAGCCCCATTACACTTATGCAATCAAGGGTGGTTTGGAATGGAAAGGCATTGATTTCAGTTTCTATTTGCAAGGCGTAGGCAAAGTTGCCGGTTACCTTGAGGATGAGGCTCGGCATGCGTTTATCAATGACTACTCAATCCCTAAAAAAGAGCATCTTGACAGATGGACGCCTATGAATCCAAATGCTTCTTATCCCAGACTTTATCAGTCGCAGGAGCACAACAGACTCTTCAGTGACTACTGGAAAGAGGATGCATCGTACTTGCGCCTGAAGAATATTCAGATAGGTTATCGTTTTCCTGCCCGAATGGTGGCACCTCTTGGTATTAATAGTCTTAGAGTATATGCTTCGGCAGATAACTTGTTTACTAAAACCGATTACTTCGGAGCTTATGACCCTGAAGTGAGGACCACCAGCGGAGATGTCTATCCGCAAGTAAAAACCTATGTTTTTGGATTATCAATAACATTCTAACCTATTAAACGACTATAAAGATGAAATACTCAAAATACTTTTTAATCATTGCTTTCTTTGGTATAGTTACCTCATGTAGCGATTTTCTGGATAGAACGAACCCTAACGAGCCGGACAATGTAACATTCTGGGTAAATGAAGATCAGCTTAAAAATGCCTTGCCTCCCTGTTACGAAGCTTTACAAAAAGACTATCTCGTGAATTGGAGTGAATCGACGGCCGAAACTGTTATGTGGGGGAATATTACTAGTGGACTAAGTAAGGTTTCGGGAGGCAAGCACTCTTATACTGACGGCTTCCCCTTCACTACCTATTGGACAGGAGCGTATAGCTATATTTATCGCTGCAATAATTTTCTGGACAACTATAATAAAGCGCAGGTAGCTCAAAATAAGAAGGACGTTTATGCCGCAGAAGTAAAAACCATCCGGGCGCTTATGTACTTTTACCTCACGGTGTTTTGGGGTGATGTACCTTGGGTAGGAGAAGTCATCCAGCCCGAAGATGCATATATCGAACGTACTCCCAGAGAGAAAGTCATCGACCAGCTCGTCGAGGATTTGAAATGGGCGGCAGAGCGCATGCCTGAAGAAAGGTATACGGGCGATAAACTGGGAAGGCTTGACCGCTGGGGCGCTTTAGCCATATTGGCACGTATTGCCTTGCAAAACGAAAGATGGGAACTGGCTGCAAAAACGAGTGAATATATCATCGAAAACAGTCCCTATGGTCTGTATGAATATGAAAAACTATTTCATCACGAAGGGGATGTCGAGAATGATCCGAAAAATATCGAAGCCATCGTATATAGTCTTTTTGTACCTGAAATCCGTACACAAAGTCTGCCCAATGAAACTTGCAGTCCAACAGATTATATACGCCTCAATCCAACGAAGTCGTTAGTGGATGCTTATCTGTGTACAGACGGTAAACCGGCAAAAACCGGATTGGAATATTATAAAAAGACCGGTGTGCAGACCTCATCGTTATACAAGTCGCCTGAAGAGCATTATGTAGATTACTTCCAGAACAGAGATCCTAGAATGAAGATGACTTTATATGCTCCGGGTGACAAATGGCCGGGAGGAGATGACGGTGACCCTGATACGGATAAGGCCAACGAGATATTTAATCTGCCTCGTTTTGCTTCATTGCAAGATAATAATCGTGTGGGGGCAAATAGTCGTACAGGTTTCTATCTGAAAAAGTATAACGATATTGATTTGGCCGGCTCAAGTGTGGGGGGACATGGGAATCTCAATGTCATCCGCTTTGCCGAAATCTTGCTGATTTATGCCGAAGCCACTTTCGAACTACAAGGCAAGAAACTGACACAAACACAGATTGATTACTCCATCAACAGGCTTAGAGATCGTGTGAATATGCATCGTATGAACCTTGACGAACTTAGTGCATGGGGGATGGATCTCGAAACCGAATTGAGAAGAGAACGCCGCATTGAGTTGGCAGGTGAAGGAACAAGATACGCCGATGTGATGCGCTGGCGTGAAGGCGAACTTCGCTTTGGACGTGCCATCACCGGTCCCAGCCTGAAAGTTTGTATGAATGATTTGGGCGCCAACCCGTATCCCGATACCGGAGTAGATGAGTTTGGTGATGTTATCTACGAAAAGTCTACCGCGGAAGGCGGAGCACGCTACTTCGACGCAACGAAACATTATTTGTGGCCCGTGCCTAATCCCGAGCGTCAGAAGAATCCTCTGTTAGGACAAAATCCAGGCTGGGAAAAGTAATCATTAAAAAATAGAAACCATGTATTCAATGAAGAAATATTTATTATTGTTTTTATGCCTGACTTTGGGTGTTGCCTATGCGCAAGATACTCTACGGGTGCGGGTAATCACCTATAATTTAAGATTTGGCGAACTGGCATCTTTAGAGGAACTTGCTCATCACATCAAATCCTTCAAGCCTGATTTTGTGGCGCTTCAGGAAGTGGATAGCAAAACAGACCGTAAGCGTACCCCGCATCAGAAGGGGAAGGATTTTATATCCGAACTTGCCTATCATACAGGGATGTTTGGGCTTTACGGAAAAACGATTGATTATTCTACCGGTTATTACGGTATTGGGATGTTAAGTAAATATCCATATATTTCTGTCCAAAAGATAATGCTGCCCCATCCGGTCAAAGAGCATGAGAGACGGGCCATGCTGGAGGGATTATTCGAAATGGGTAATGATACCATTGTTTTTACCTCTACGCATCTGGACGTCAACTCTCAAGAAACACGGGCGGAGCAAATAAAATTTATTACCGGGCATTTCAAAAATTATAAATATCCTGTAATTTTGGGAGGTGATTTCAATGCGCGTCATTACTCCGAGGCAATACGTGGTATGGATAGCTGGTTTGCTGCGAGTAACGATGATTTTGGAATGCCGGCATGGAAACCTGTGATTAAGATCGATTACTTGTTTGCTTACCCGCAAAAAGGATGGCGCGTGATTAGTACACAAACTGTTCAGTCGCTTTTGTCAGACCATTTACCGATTATTACGGAACTGGAATATGTGAAAGAAGCATCGAAGAAAAAATATTGATACTCACTTATAACATTTATGATTTTCTATGATACATACAATAATCAAGTATTTACTGATTTCAGCAACGCTTTTTTTCTGCTCATGCCACAAGCCTAAGACGGATATTATCACCCCCGCCAAACAGTTAATAGAACGTCAGATTGGGGAAAGAGCACAGTCTATCCACTTTGAATATATCGAACCATCCGACGGTAAAGATATATTCGAAGTGATAGCAAGCGACGGCCGGCTTACCCTAAGGGGAAGTAGCTCCGTTGCTATCTGTTACGCTTTTCATACGTACATGAAAGAGGCCTGCAAGAGTATGAAAACATGGAGCGGTGAACATATAACGTCGGTGATGCCGTGGCCCGATTATGAATTGTATGAACAGGTGTCCCCTTATGAGTTGCGCTATTTCCTTAATGTTTGTACATTCGGCTACACTACCCCTTACTGGGACTGGGAGCGTTGGGAAAAGGAAATTGACAGGATGGCTCTTTATGGTGTAAATATGCCCTTGGCTACCGTGGCCAGCGAAGCCATTGCGGAACGGGTATGGCTGCGTATGGGATTGAACAAAGAAGAAATCCGTGAGTTTTTCACTGCCCCTGCACACCTTCCCTGGCATCGCATGGGCAATCTGAACAAGTGGGACGGTCCTTTATCTGATGCCTGGCAACAGAACCAAATCGCTTTGCAGCATCAAATCCTGACCCGTATGCGCGAGTTGGGTATGCAGCCCATAGCACCCGCGTTTGCAGGTTTCGTGCCGGAAGGATTCGTGCAGAAACATCCCGACACACAATTCCGGCACATGCGGTGGGGAGGTTTTGATGAAGAGTACAACGCCTATGTATTGCCACCGGATTCACCTTTTTTCGAAGAGATAGGCAAACTGTTTGTCGAAGAGTGGGAAAAAGAGTTTGGAGAAAATACGTATTATCTCTCGGATAGTTTTAATGAGATGGAGCTGCCTATCGATAAGGAAGATAAAGAAGCGAAATATAAGTTATTGGCCGAGTATGGAGAAACGATCTATAAATCAATTACAGCCGGAAACCCGGATGCCGTTTGGGTTACACAGGGATGGACATTCGGATATCAACATTCATTCTGGGATAAAGAATCGCTTAAAGCCTTGTTAAGCAATGTGCCTGATGATAAAATGATTATCATTGATTTGGGCAATGATTATCCGAAATGGGTGTGGAACACCGAGCAAACATGGAAAGTACATGATGGGTTTTACGGAAAGAAATGGATATTCAGCTATGTACCCAACTTTGGTGGGAAAAACACCATGACAGGAGACTTGGATATGTATGCAAGCTCCTCGGTCAAAGCATTACGTGCCGCAAATAAAGGTAACTTGATTGGGTTCGGTTCTGCCCCTGAAGGACTCGAAAACAATGAGGTTGTTTACGAACTGTTAGCCGATATGGGATGGTCATCAGATAGTATCGACCTGGACGATTGGATGAAGATATACTGCGAGGCCCGTTATGGAGGATATCCCGATGCCATGGAGGAAGCTTGGAAACTTTTTCGGAAAACAGCATATAGTTCTTTATATTCATACCCCCGTTTTACCTGGCAAACCGTAATACCCGATCAACGGCGGATCAGTAAAATCGACCTTAGTGATGATTACTTGCAGGCTATACGTTTGTATGCTAGTTGCGCTGACGAACTGAAAAACTCTGAATTATACAGAAACGACCTCATAGAGTTTGTTTCGTATTATGTAGCAGCTAAAGCTGAAATTTTTTATAAGCAGGCCCTAAAAGATGATTCGGAGAATCGTGTTCTCGCAGCGCAACGTAATCTGCAACAAACTGTTGATTTGTTGATGGACGTTGACAGACTGTTGGCTTCTCATCCTTTATATCGATTAGAAGAATGGGTGGAACTTGCGCGCAATAGCGGAACAACTCTTCAGGAAAAAGATGCTTATGAAGCAAATGCCAAACGCTTGATTACAAGTTGGGGTGGTATTCAGGAAGATTATGCTGCCCGTTTCTGGAGCGGGCTGATTAAAGACTACTATATCCCTCGTATACAGCTCTATTTCACAAAAGACCGGAATAAAATCCGAGAATGGGAGGAGCAATGGATCACATCTCCCTGGAGCAACAGTACGACTCCGTTTGATGATCCGGTCAAGGCTGCATTGAATTTAATAGAGAAAACAAATAAGTGATAGCTTTTATGAAAAAGATTGTATTGGCATTCGACTCGTTTAAAGGTTCGGTTGGTTCTTTCGAGATAGCGAAAACTGCCGAAAAAGCGATTCAGGAGGAATTACCCGACTGTCAGATTATACGTTTCCCCATAGCTGATGGCGGCGAAGGGACTACAGAAGCTTTATGCTCTGCCCTTCATGCCCAAATGGTGTCATGTCGGGTACATGATCCATTCATGAAGCCAATTGAAGTATCGTATGGTATCGTAAACAATGGTGCGATGGCTATTATCGAAATGGCCTCGGCCTGCGGTCTGCCATTAATTGATTCAAGCCGGAGAAACCCCATGAAGACTACGACTTATGGAGTTGGAGAAATGGTTGCTGACGCATTAAAACGCGGGTGTCGGGAATTCATTATCGGGATCGGCGGAAGTGCTACGAATGATGCGGGAATAGGTATGCTGAAGGCTTTAGGTGCACGCTTTTTAGATAGCGGAAACGGTGAGTTGGAGCCTGTCGGCGAAAATCTGATAAAAGTTCATCAAATAGATATTTCCCAATTAAATCCGGCATTGAAGGAGAGTAAATTTACGATTGCCTGTGATGTTAGTAATCCATTTTTTGGAGAAGAGGGTGCGGCCTATGTATATGCTCCCCAAAAAGGGGCAAATAGTTTGCAAGTGATAGAGTTGGACAATGGGTTGCGGCATTATGCACAGGTGATAAAGGAATATACAAATATGGATATATCCCAGCTTCCCGGTGCCGGAGCAGCCGGAGGAATGGGAGGCGGCTTGCTTCCATTTCTGAATACAAAATTGCAATCCGGAATAGAAGTTATATTGAAAACGCTTCGTTTCGAAGAGGTCGTCCGACAGGCAGACCTGATACTGACCGGAGAGGGGAAACTGGATCGCCAGACTGGTATGGGAAAGGCGCTGGACGGAATTTTACGTGTCGGTGAGAAATGTCAGGTTCCGGTGATAGCGTTGGGGGGAGCGGTCGAAGCCACCGAAGCGCTTAATAGGATGGGGTTTACTGCCGTACTGCCTATTCAACCTTTTCCGGTAACACTTGAAGAGGCGATGCAACCGGAGTTTACGAAAGAAAATATAGAGAGAACGGTGCGACAGGTGGTGAGAATCATAAAACAATTTACTAAATAATACTCAATGACAGCGATAGGCGCATTAATCGGGCTTTCATTATCCATACTGTTAATCATAAGAAAGCTTTCTCCGACATACAGTCTGATTATCGGAGCGATAGTCGGAGGGTTGTTGGGAGGACTATCTTTAAATGAGACTGTTACGGTGATGACCGAAGGGGTGAAAGAGGTCACCCCGGCGGTATTGCGGATTCTGACAGCCGGAGTCTTGTCAGGCATATTAATACAAACCGGGGCTACCACGGTCATCTCCAATGCGATTATAAACAAAATGGGTGAAAAACGGGTATTTATGGCATTGGCACTCGCAACGATGTTGCTTTGTACGGTAGGCGTCTTTATTGATGTGGCTGTGATAACCGTTGCGCCGGTGGCTCTTTCGATAGGCAAGCGTCTAAACCTGTCTCCATCTGTATTGCTTATTGCTATGATCGGGGGAGGTAAATGTGGAAATATCATATCACCTAACCCGAACACCATTATAGCAGCCGGAAATTTTAATGCAGATCTATCGGCTGTAATGTTTGCCAATATTTTACCGGCAGTGATCGGTTTGTTTTTCACTGTTTTTGTTATTGTCCGTCTGATGCCTCAAACAGTGAAAAACAAAAAAACGATGATGCAAACAGAGGATAAAGAGGAAGAAAGAAATCTGCCTTCGTTAAGAACCAGTCTGATTGCTCCTGTTGTTACGATTGTTTTATTGGCATTACGTCCTGCGGTAGGAATCAATATTGATCCTTTGATAGCTTTGCCGGTAGGTGGCTTATGTGGTGCTATCTGTATGAAACAATGGAAAAAGATTCTTCCGAGTATAGCGTATGGACTGCAAAAGATGTCTGTGGTAGCTATTCTGTTGATAGGAACCGGAACTATTGCCGGCATCATAAAGAACTCTTCTTTGAAAGACTGGATTCTTACAGGATTGGATCATGCTCATATGAGTGATGCATTGATTGCTCCTATATCAGGCGCGTTGATGTCGGCGGCTACCGCATCGACAACAGCCGGAGCGACACTGGCTTCTTCTTCGTTCGCTGAAACGATATTGGCTATAGGCATTTCTGCGGTTTGGGGAGCGGCTATGATTAATTCCGGAGCTACAGTTCTTGACCATTTGCCACATGGTTCGTTCTTTCATGCGACAGGAGGCGTATGCGAACTCAACTTTAAGGAACGTCTGAAGCTGATACCTTATGAATCGCTTATAGGGATAGTGTTAGCTGCCGGAACGACTATTTTATATATAATAAGTAATTAAAAGAATCAAATATTATGAATCCGAACAAACGGTTACTTTCGCTTGATGTACTTCGGGGGATTACTGTTGCCGGGATGATCTTGGTCAACAATACAGGAAAGTGCGGGTATAACTTTGCCGCTTTTGCACATGCCAAGTGGGATGGCTTTTCGCCGGCCGATCTGGTATTCCCGATGTTTATGTTCCTGATGGGTATTTCGACCTACATCTCCTTATGTAAGTATAACTTCCAGTGTCGACCGGCCATTGCGAAAATCATAAAAAGAAGTCTCTTATTAATATTTATAGGTCTGGTTATGGAGTGGTTCATTACATCAATCGATAGTGGTAACTATTTTGATTTGAGTCAGCTCCGGTTGATGGGAGTTATGCAACGGCTTGGGATTTGTTATGGTATTACAGCCTTATTGGCCGTAACAATACCGCATAAGCGTTTTATGCCATTAGCTATTATCTTGCTGATTGTCTACTTTATTTTTCAGTTATTTGGAAACGGATTTGAAAAAAGTGTGGATAATATCGTCGGGATTGTTGATTCGGCTATTTTAGGATCTAACCACATGTATCTTCAGGGCCGCCAGTTTGTCGATCCCGAGGGGATACTTAGTACGATTCCCGCTGTGTCTCAAGTAATGATCGGTTTTGTTTGCGGAAAGATAATCATCGATATTAAAGACAATGACCGCCGGATGCTGAATCTATTTCTTATAGGTACCACTCTGTTGTTTGCCGGCTATTTGTTAAGCTATGCCTGTCCTTTGAATAAACGTTTGTGGTCTCCTTCGTTCGTTTTGCTTACTTGTGGGATTGCGGCATTGTCATTGGCATTGTTGCTCTATATCATTGATGTGAAGCAGAATAAAAAGTGGTTTTCGTTTTTTGAAGCATTTGGAGCGAATCCGCTTGTAATTTATGTGTTTAGTTGTATAGCCGGAGGATTGCTTGTGCATTGGCATATCCATACGGCTGTGTTCAATAATTTGCTTAACCCGTTATTCGGAAATTACTTCGGTTCATTTATGTACGGTGTATTTTTCCTGTTGTTCAATGGGCTGTTGGGATATGTTTTATTAAAAAGAAAAATCTATATAAAATTATAAATCAGAATGAAAAGAAAAAGTGTATACACGTGTCTGGTTATGTTGTTTATGTCGTTGGTTCTTCAGGCTAAAGACAAAGACGTAGCTGTTGCGGAAGCATTATTGAAACGTTTGCTTCCATCATACATCGAGAGTTTTCAGTTTCAAAAGTTAAAAGGAGAGAAAGACTGCTTTACAATAGAGTCTGTAAAAGATAAAATTGTAATCGGTGGAAACAACGCCAATTCAATGGCGATGGGACTGAACCATTACTTAAAATATTACTGTCTCACTACAGTGTCATGGTATGCGGATATAGCCGTTGAAATTCCTGAAGAATTGCCGATGGTTGATGAGAAGGTCGTTTCGGAAGCGAGAGTGGATACTCGTTTTTTCCTGAATTACTGCACGTATGGTTACACGATGCCTTGGTGGCAATGGAAAGAATGGGAGCGCTTTATTGACTGGATGGTCCTTAATGGTATAAATATGCCTTTGGCAATTACCGGACAGGAAGCCGTGTGGTATAAAGTTTGGTCGAAAATGGGAATGTCGGACATCGAGATACGCTCTTACTTCACGGGACCGCCGTATCTGCCCTGGCATCGGATGGCTAACATAGATCGTTGGAACGGTCCGTTGCCGATGGAATGGCTGGAACACCAGGTAAGCTTGCAGAAAAAAATACTCGCACGTGAGCGTGAATTGAATATGAAGCCCGTATTACCAGCCTTCGCCGGACATGTACCTGCCGATTTAAAACGGATTTATCCCGAGGCCGATATTCAACATTTGGGCAAATGGGCCGGCTTTGCTGATGCATATCGTTGTAACTTTTTGAACCCTAACGATGCTTTGTTTGCGAAAATTCAGAAGCTATTTCTTGATGAACAAAAAAAACTTTTCGGAACCGATCATATTTATGGTTTAGATCCTTTCAACGAGGTTGACCCGCCCAGTTTCGAACCCGAATATTTGCGGAAGATAGCATCGGATATGTACGCTACATTGACGGCTGCCGATCCCAAAGCCCAATGGATGCAAATGACGTGGATGTTTTATTTTGATAAAGATAAATGGACTTCCGAGCGAATGAAGGCTTTGCTGACAGGAGTGCCACAGAATAAAATGATATTACTGGATTATCATTGTGAAAATGTTGAATTATGGAAAAGAACAGAGCATTTTCATAATCAGCCCTATATTTGGTGTTATCTGGGCAATTTCGGTGGAAACACGACTTTGACAGGTAACGTCAAAGAAAGTGGCGCACGACTTGAGAATGCTCTCATTAACGGTGGAGGCAACCTTAAAGGAATCGGCTCTACGCTGGAAGGATTGGATGTGATGCAATTTCCCTACGAATACATTCTTGAGAAAGCATGGAACCTGAATGTAGATGATAATAAATGGATTGAATGTCTGGCTGACAGACATGTGGGATGTGTGTCGCAGTCTGTGCGCGATGCTTGGAAACGATTATTCAATGACATTTATGTACAGGTGCCGCGCACATTGGGTACTTTACCCGGGTATCGCCCTGCATTGAATAAGAACAGTGAAAAACGGACAAGTAATGTGTATAGCAATGTTGAACTACTAGAGGTCTGGAGAAAACTGAATGAGGCACCTTCTGACCGGAGAGATGCTTTTCGCCTGGATTTGATTACTGTAGGCAGACAGGTGCTTGGAAACTACTTTCTTGATGTGAAAATGGAGTTTGACAGGATGGTTGAAGCTAAAGACCATCAGGCTTTGAAAGCTTGCGCCGAGAAAATGAAGGAGATATTGAATGATTTGGATAAGCTGAATGCCTTTCATCCTTACTGTTCGCTGGATAAATGGATTGATGATGCACGGAAGATGGGGGATTCTCCCCAGTTGAAAGACTATTATGAAAAGAACGCTCGCAACTTGATTACGACTTGGGGAGGAAGCCTGAACGATTATGCCAGCCGTTCGTGGGCCGGGCTGATAAGTGATTATTATGCAAAACGCTGGGAGGTGTATATCAATACATTCATCAAAGCGGCCGAGAAAGGTGTAGAGGTGGATCAGAAACAACTTGAAGATGAATTAAAAGAAATAGAAGAAGGTTGGGTAAATGCAACTGATCGGAAGGATACTCGAAAAGATGTTCATTCAACAACTGACGGATTATTATCATTCTCCACCTTTTTATTCAGCAAATATCAAAGACTGGTGAAATAAATAAGAGGCCTGTTTCATTTGTTGCTCGCGAATCATGCTATATCAGAAAGAATTAATATATTTGAAAGTAAGGACTTGATATAATAAGCTTTTTATTTTCATATTTAAAATGATTAAGATGTCCCAGAAATACTCACAGGATGAAGCCCAAGCTTTGGTTAAGGCTCTGAAAGAGGGGAACCAGCTGGCATTTAGTATTGTATACAAGACGTATGCGGCGCAGACCTTTTCTTTGGCATTTAAATATTTGCTGAATAAGGAATTGGCTGAAGATGCTGTGCAGAACTTATTCTTAAAACTCTGGCTGAAAAAAGAAGAGATCGACGAAACAAAACCTATAAACAGATACCTTTTTACGATGTTGAAGAACGATCTGCTCAATACGTTGAGAGACTCAAAGAAAAATATCTATTTACTTGAGGATTGCCTTTCAATGGTTTTGGAATTGGAAGACAATTCTCAAAACGAAAACCTTAAACAAGAACAAATGAACATCATACAGCAAGCTCTTGAGCAACTTTCGCCGCAACGCCGCAAGGTTTTTGAAATGAAAGTTTCGGGAAAATACTCCAATCAGGAAATAGCCGATAAACTTAATCTTTCGATCAATACAATTAAATTTCAATATAGCCAATCTTTGAAGCAGATTCGCGCGACAGTGGGAGAGCTTAGCTTGTTGTTGCTTTATTGTATGATGTAGTTTTATCACTTTCTGCTGATATGGAACGTTCTTTTGAATTAACACGGTTTAACGTAGTCTGTATAATACTTTTTTGTAACAGTGTGTATTACTAATAGATATTGAAATATGAAATCAAAAAAGAAACATACAAATCAGGACTTTGAAGTAGTTGACGGCATCGGGAAATATATGGATGACGACATTCAGAGGATAATAGAAGGCAAACAGCTCGAATTGGGCGACAGAGAATTGCCTCCTTTTGATGAATATCGCATTTATAAGAATATTCAGGAAGCCGTGATGCGGGAAGAAAAACGAAAGAACAGGAGAATAAGGATGCCATTGTTCTTTAAGTGGACGGTAGCCTGTGCAATTGTTTTGCTAGTGATAGGTGTGGGATATAATTTCTATCAAAGTCATAATGAGGCAAACCTTGTTTATCGGGAGGTCTGTGCTGTAAGGGGGGAGAAGCTACTCGTATTACTTCCTGATGGTAGCCGGGTGTGGTTAAATGCCGATTCTAAATTGACCTATCCGGAACAGTTTGCAAAATACAACAGGAATGTTACGCTGGAAGGAGAGGCTTATTTTGAGATAGCAGAAAACAAGAAATCCCCTTTTCAGGTGCTTGCCGAGAATGTGAAAATACAAGTGACGGGAACGTGTTTCAATGTAAAAGCATACGCTTCGGATAAGGTAATCAAAACTACACTCGACGAAGGAAGTATAAATATCGGGCATGTGCAAAGCCGCAGGCCTATGCAGCAAATGCTTCCCGGACAAACTGCAGTTTATGAAAAAAGGAGTAATGTAATAAAAATAAAAACTGATAGATATCACGATGATGCTTCGAGTTGGAAAAGCAACCGGCTTATTTTCAGAAATGCATCATTGAAAGAGGTGCTTACAACACTCTCGCGTCATTTTGATATAGAGATTACAGTTAAAAACGAAAAGATTGCTTCGTTTACGTACGACTTCGTTTGTAAAGGGAACGATTTGAACTATGTGTTGGAGGTGATGCAATCCATAACACCGGTTAGCTTTAAAAAAATATCAGAATATACATATACCGTTGAATAAGTAAACTTAATCTAATAACAAAAACAAATTTATGAAAGCACTTTTAAAGCCCATTGTATGGGTATGCCTTTTCTTTTTTGCGTATCAAAGTACGTATGCACAGGCTCTTAAAATAATGAGCTATAATTGCCGGATGTCCGGGGAAATGACCGGTTACTCGGTGAAGGAGTATGCTGTATTTATCAGGAAATACAATCCGGATGTTGTAATGTTGCAAGAGATAGATTACAACACAAAAAGGAATAAAAATCAGGATTTCACCACTCAATTGGCTGCGGAGTTGGGATTGTTTTCCGTATTCGGGAAAGCGATGGATACTGGGGGTGGAGAATATGGAGTAGCTATCCTTTCAAAATATCCTTTTGTTTATATCAATAACAAAACTTTTGAAGGGATAGACGGAGCCAAAGAACCCCGGACGCTATTATATGTAGATATTCAGGAACCGGGAACTTCAGACGTAATCAGGATAGGAACGACTCACTTGGATCATTCGACAGACCTGATAAGGAGCGCAATGGCCGAACAGATTAATGAACGGATTGGTACGGGAGATACCCCGACACTGCTGGGGGGAGATTTTAATGCCCGGACCGACTCTAATGTGATTTGTGAGGTAATGAAGAACTGGCAGAGAATCTGCGATGATACATTCACCTATCCGGCAGATCAGCCGACAATCAAGATTGATTATATATTCGGACTTCCACAGAATAAGTGGAAAGTGAAGTCGTTTAAAGTTCTATCTAATCCGGAAGTATCTGACCACAGAGCTTTGTTTGCTGAAGTTGAATTTGTAAAATGAATGAAATATGAAATCAAACTATCTATATCTGCTATTTATATGTATCATCTCTTGCCTGTTCGTTTCGTGTAGTGATGAGGATAACAAGGGAGAAGAAATTCCGGAATGGAACCGGTTCAGAACTACTAACGTGTTGGTTTATGCGCACTTGTCAGAGCAAAATTTATTTAGCTCTTGTAGTTATAAAGAGGTGGCGTCATCTATCAGAAACACTGTTCATGCAGTCGCATTGTTGGACAGGACGAACGCTGTCTATGGGCAAACAGCAATCATAAATACGGGTACGGAGACTGCTAGAGAGAGCAAGAAAGTGCCGGTGTTTGTACCTGTCAGCTATAGTAACGGAGAGAAAAAGATAATCGGCAGTACTGTGCTTTTTCCTTCTACTATTTCCGAAATGACACAATATGTAGTAAAAAACGATTGCAGATATCTTGAAACAAAAACAGAAGCAGTGAACGGAATAGATATGCTCTTCTGTTCTGTATCATTAAATAGTGAAGACCTGATAGCTCCGGCTGTCGACGTTTTCAAGGAAAAGGTAAATGAACAGACGGTTCTGGTAGGCACTGTTAAACGTGCGTTATTGCCTAATCTTGAGTCGGCAATTACTTCTAACTTAACTTCTGATACCTATTCTTTCGTAGAAGTGGAAAATAGAAATAGAGACTCCGAGTATTGTATATTTGTCCTGACTTCACATAAATGGGCTTTTAGGGGGGTAACCGAAACAAGTGTAAGCGGAGATTTACATTGTTTTCAATTACAAATCGAATCTTTAAAATAAAAAATGAACGGTCATGAAGCAATATATCAAAAATATAATGATCCTGATACTTGCCCTTCCATGGGGTTTGTTGTTGACAAATTGTAGTGATAGTGAGTCCGATTATTCGGACGACAACGCGTATCCGCCACCTACTGTAGAACTAACTTCTCCTTCCGAGATAGATGTGGTGGAGTATAACTCGACGGTGACTGTATCTGCCAGAAGTTTTTCAGCTGTGGGTATACATAGCATATATGCTACCTTGTTGAAGATGGATGAGAATGGAGAATATGAAGAGATAAACGCGACTGAACGTCAACGTTTAAAGATAGATACCTTGCAAACTGATATGACACTTGAATTTGACTTGAATGTCAAGGTCAACACGCGTGAAGCAGCCGGGATACTGGTAACATCAACGGACGTTTTGACAAAAACGGCACAAAAGGTAATACCTATTAAAAAGATAACCAAACTTCCATCCCAGATATTCACCGAACCATCAGATTTCCCTGTTTTAGTACCCGATGAAGAGGTTTCTCTGTCTGTAGTGATTCGTTCAGCTGTGGGCATTAAGTCTATAAAACATACGTTGTGTAATAAAGTACTGGGTGACCTGAAGGAATATACGACTATTCCGGTATCAGGCAATCCGTTGGAAATGGAATTTATCCTAAAAACTGTCGTAGACAATAAAGAGACCAATGGAATCAAGATTGTGGTAGAAGATATAGAGGGGTTGAAAGAGGAAAAGATTATCAATATCGAAGGTCTTGAGGGTGTTGACAATAATGTTGCGCTTGTTTTCAGCGATATCGAAATGGCACCCGAATGGGAACATTCAACAGAACCGGATCAACCTTATATTTTCTCCATAGAGGGAATAATGATACGGGGTGTGCAGAAACATGTATTAAGCTTGAAGGAAATTAAAGGATATGGCTCAAAGGCAAATAGCGTAGACTTTGCTTTCATCAATATATGGAGAAATCCGAGCTTTGTTGCCGTTAAAAACAGAGGTTTCTCTTATGTCAGTGCGTCAAGAATTAATGGAGGGCCGATAGGGAGAGCTTATGATGTGAATGACTGGATCAAACCGGCAGGTGTTGCTACCAACAAAACGTTGTTTACTCTTATACCTGATGATAAGGTTACTGATCTTGGTATTGATGTGATGATGGCGAACGCGGCTTCGGACGTCAAGACTTTTGAGGCGTTGAATGTATTGGAAAGTATAGCTAAAGGAGGTGCCGATATGTTAATGCAAAGAGTCAATGCGTCTGATGGATATCCGAATGATCCTTGTAGTTTGCAGATAAAAGACGGTTCTTATATTGCCTTTGTTACTGCGGCGGGCAAATATGGTGTCATTCATGTCATTGAAGCCGCAAATGATACCGATGCGTTAGTTGCCGGAGGATGTAAAATAGCTACTCCTACAGGAGTGGTAGGAAGCCAGGGGCCAGCCTACTCGGGAGCTGGCATAACTGGACTCACTTATGACGGTGTGGCATTACTTTACGGACGTATCTGTAAGTTGAAAATTGTGGTTCAGAAGTAAGGTTATTATAAATTAAGGAATAAAGAACAATACATTTATATTTTGATGTAAAAGTAAAGAAAGGTCGGCTCATAAAAGAAAATGAGCCGGCCTTGTTTTTAGATGTTTCTTTAAATATTGGTTATAATAGTTTTGATGTTATCTCATTAATTTGCGTATCAAACACGAAAATATTATTTTCCTTTATGCTTTTTGCCGGAAAAGCTATAACTTCGAAGCACTTTTTAATTTGAATAATAAATGTTAGATTTGAAGCAGCTTACAACTGATGTATGCCGGATTGCTACCGAAGTTGGATGTTTTTTAAAAGAAGAACGAAAGAACTTCCGCCGTGAGCGTGTGGTGGAAAAACATGCACACGATTATGTGTCTTATGTGGATAAAGAATCTGAAGTGCGAGTGGTGAAAGCCCTTACTGCTTTATTGCCTGAAGCGGGATTCATTACAGAAGAAGGCTCTGCCACTTATCAGGATGAACCCTACTGTTGGGTGATTGACCCCTTGGATGGAACTACGAATTATATTCATGATGAGGCTCCTTATTGTGTGTCCATCGCTTTACGTAGCCGTACCGAACTTCTTTTAGGCGTCGTTTATGAGGTTTGCCGGGATGAATGTTTCTATGCCTGGAAAGGTGGAAAAGCGTTTATGAATGGCGAAGAAATTCATGTGTCGAACGTTGAGGATATCCAAGATGCATTTGTTATTACAGAATTACCTTATAATCATCTGCAATATAAACAGACTGCTCTCCATCTTATCGATCAACTTTATGGAGTAGTGGGAGGTATTCGCATGAATGGGTCGGCTGCTGCCGCAATTTGCTATGTAGCTATTGGGCGTTTTGATGCATGGATGGAAGCATTTCTCGGGAAATGGGATTATTCTGCAGCGGCACTGATCGTCCAGCAAGCAGGAGGAAAGGTTACTGACTTTTATGGTGAAGATAACTTCATAGAAGGACATCATATTATCGCAACGAACGGGAATCTTCATCCTTTCTTTCAGAAGCTCCTAGCAGAAGTCCCTCCATTGAATATGTAGGTGCTATTGTAACTTCAAATTGCTATTATTATGAAACACACACTTCTTATCAAAGACTGGCTTAGTTCTTTCTTATCTTTGCTATTTCCCCATTGCTGCGTTGTTTGCGGCCGACCGTTAGCAAAGGGTGAAGAATGTATCTGTACAGTATGTAATATCAATCTACCCCGTACTAATTATCATCTTCGAAAAGATAATCCGGTAGAACGGCTCTTCTGGGGACAAATCCCTTTGGAACGGGCTACTTCTTTTTTCTTTTATGAGAAAGGAAGCGACTTCCGGTTGATTCTTCATCGGTTGAAATATGGTGGACAAAAGGAAATTGGTGCAATTATGGGGCGGTATATGGCTGCCGAACTTTTGTCTTCCCATTTTTTTCAGGGAATTGATGTGATAATCCCCATACCGCTTCATAAGAAAAAACAGCAAATCCGTGGTTATAATCAGAGTGAGTGGATTGCCCGTGGTATTGCTGCTGTAACAGGAATCCCCATCGATACAGAATCCATATTGCGTAAGAAAAATACGGAAACGCAAACGCGTAAATCTGTGTTTGAACGTCGGGATAATGTGGAAGGTATCTTCGAGCTTCAGCATCCCAAAACACTTGCCGGAAAACACATATTGATAGTTGACGATGTGTTGACCACTGGTTCTACTACTCTGGCATGTGCTTCCTGCCTAGTGAATGTGGAAGGAATACGGATTAGTATATTGACGTTGGCAACGGCTTAAATTTGTTTCAAGAATGTATAAAGGGCTTCTCAAAGATGACTTTTTATAAAAAAAACGAGATTGAGAACCGAATGAATTAATAATTTCTTATATTTGCACTGTCGTAGATCGACATGTTTTTATGTTTTTGAAGAAAAAAAGCGTTTAGCTGATTTCTGTGCAAGCGAAAAGTCGAAAATTCAAATACGCACATGAAACAGTAAAATGCTCCTTGCGATATGCGGGGGGTGTTTCCTGTTTGTGCGTATAGGGCTTCGACTCCCTCGCTTGCGGATAGGCAAATGCCCTACCGCTTTTTTTGTATATATAGGGTTTGTAATAGGGCGCAAACCATCATTTGTTATAAATGGAAAGAACAAAAAAGATATGCCCGCTTTCTCCTCAAAGCAATCGTGTGATTTGCTTGAGAATACCCCTCTTGGCTGTATTGCCATACAATCAAGAAATCTCCGGCTGGACATCTCTTATGGTATTCTTTCCTTCTTTCATGTATTTAAACCGATTTGAAATGAATGAAGATAGAGAAATAAACAGGTTCGGCTAAGACCCCAAGACGAGGTGGTTTATATCCAAACGGTAGGACTGCCTCGTCTATTTTTTCATTAAACAAATGAAGTGTCACGGCGAATCCATAGCAGCCAGTTGGTTGTGGTTTGCTATTTTTCGCCAAGATCTAATGTTATTTAAACTTTAAAGGCAAGTCAAATGGGACGGAGTGGTGGTCTGACGGCTAAAAGGTCGAAAACATTACATTTATGTGTAACTACTTGCCTTTATCAAGAAACGATGAGGTACGACCAATACCAGAGGGGGACTAATGGATTTATCCGGGAGGTTCCCCTTATTCTTTCGTCTTTGTTCTCAAACTGATCCCCAAATCCCCAATATTCAGACTAAGCCGCCGTTTTCAAACTGAACCGCTGTCTTTGGAGTAGTAGCAAATCAGCGGGGATAAATTTTAGATTAGTCTGAAAAATCGGGGAACAGTTTAAAAGTTTGGGTAATGTGCTTCAGGGCAGCCTATACCAAAAAAGTTCGTTCCTGCACAGTTTTGAGCTAAACGAATGCATGCCTCGCCACCGTATCTCCGTTAGGTGTGCCAATAAGACTTTTTTAATTGCCCAAACAAATTATCTTTATTGCCTAGTCAGATTATCTCAATTAGCTACTTTTACTTCGTTCCACTATAATGGAACGAAATAAAAATAGCAAGTGGAACGAATCTGGATAGGCAAACGGATAAATAGAAATGCCCAATTAAAATCATTTCCTATGAATAGACGATTCGACTCATTCCATATGGGTTTTGAACAATTCGATGCTCTTTTCTATAACATGTTCAATTCTTCCAGCTCCTTCACTTTTCTTCTGTATTGCCGATAAACAAGGAGTTTGCAGGTGAATAGCTGCCCCTTCACCTTCTCTTCATCGTGAATCAAGTCAAATTGCTACTTTCAGATTCCACCATTGAGCAAGATTAGTAAAGCTATTTCGTAATTAGTTTCAACTGTAGTGTACTGAATAAGTTGACACTTCTCAAATTCGAAATTCATATGGAAGAATTAAAAAAGAAGTACACTCCTTACACAGAATCTGAACGAATGTCTTATATTCGTGAGTATTTATCGACTTCCGAAACGAAGTATCAGTTTGCCAAGCGTACGGGTATTTGCCGTCGTTTGCTGATTCTTTGGCTTGATAAGTATCATATAAATGATAAAGTTATGAGTACAGAACAACCCTCTTTAAGAAAAGACTCTGATGAGTCTCTCAATGAACTGGAGAAAGAACTCGCTGCATTGCGTGCCGAAAATCGCAAGCTTCAACGTGCTCTTCAGGAGGAAAGTCTTCGTCATGAAGCTTGTGAGGAATTGATTAATCTTGCGGAGTCAACCTATCACATCAAGGTTCGAAAAAACTCCGATGCCAAGTAATCGACACCTTGTCACAGGGGAACTCTGCCCGTCATATGCGCGGCAGTCTGCAGTTCCTCTGTGATTACTTCGGCATAACCAGACAAGGTTATTATAAGCATGTCAACAGAAAAAAGGAAATAGACATCCTCACATCAAGCATTGTGTTGTATTGTAATGAGTTACGTAAACTTATGCCCAAGGCTGGTATGCGTGAACTCTATGCATGCTGCCTTCGCAAGTTTGGTGTCAGGATGGTCATTGGACGTGATCAATGCTATAATATTTTTCGTGCCAATGGCCTTTGTCAACGTGTCAGACGTGTGAGGCCAAAGACTACAAATTCTAATCATAATTATTACATTTATCCAGACCTGCTGAATGTCACGCCTAAATTTGTAGCTGACACATTCGGTTCAATGGTTGTAGCGGACATAACCTATGTTGCCACGTGCCAGGGATGGGCTTACCTGTCCCTTCTTACCGATGCGGGCAGTCGGGCCATAGTCGGATATGCCCTGTGCAAAACACTCGAAGCGGAAGGTCCTTTAAAGGCACTTAGGATGGCTATGGACTTTTATAACAGATACAATGTTGATTTGAATAATCTGATACACCATTCTGACCGGGGAGTGCAATACTGCTCAAACCTGTATGTAGGTATGCTCAAGAAACATCATATTAATATCAGTATGACTCAGTGTGGGGATCCGCTACATAATGCTCTGGCTGAACGGATGAATAACACGATCAAGAATGGGTGGCTTTTTGACTGTACAGATGACAGCTTTGAACAATTGGATAAACGTATAGCCGATGCCATATATGCATACAATTATGTTAGACCGCATCAAGGCATACAAATGAGAACTCCGATGGAATATATTCGTAAATGCAGTGGAAAGGTAGCTGAAGTCCCGCTCGTCGGGACGGGTGCTCCCGCCCCTTGCCGCTAGGGCGATCCCCGAGCGAAGAGTTTTTGTTGTTTAATGAAAGTTTACAGCCCGAAGTCTTGCACTTATAAGAGAAGATACATAATTTTGCAAAATATCTAAAATGACAACTTATACAGGAATTACAAAGGGACAAGTAAACTTATTTAGGTTTTAAAAAATATTGAGTAAACTAACTTAGGTATAACAAGCGAAGTTGTCAACTAAATCCAGTACAGTACAAACCCTATTTGAAACTAGATGTTTCACGCCGAGAAACAAAGTGTTTCAAGCAGTGAAACGAAGTGTTTCTCGGTGTGAAACGGATTGTTTCAAGCCTTGAAACAATTTTTGAAACTAATCGCTACAGGAGAAGAGATGGTGAAGTTGTTACCCTTCACCCGCAAACTCCTTATTCATCAGAGAGACAGAGAAAAGATGAAGGGGGACATGGAAAAATGGAAAATAAATATCCAATAAGAGAATTTATTCGATTCTGTTGTGATTCAATACCACACCGGTTAATCACTATTTAATTCCTTTTTGTACCGATATGATGTACCTACTTTTAGAGATATGGTTGTTCTGAGCCACATCCCACAAGATATATTATTAGTCCTTTGGATGATAAGAAAGGTGAATAAATAGAAAAGCCACCCTTCTAGGTGGCTTCTTTTTTGCTCTTCCTCTTGGACTTGAACCAAGGACCCTCTGATTAACAGTCAGATGCT
>OBWF01000023.1_pt1 | contig 164827 bp, 130 predicted proteins | sample 1495211 | NCBI WGS metagenome assembly OBWF01 (sample SAMEA2580051, study PRJEB22360) | human gut metagenome | reverse complement strand
TATAAATATGTGTGTTTGATAAACTCTTTTATTGGCTGCAAATATATATCATATATTTAATATATGAAATGTTAGTATTCGTTTTTTTTAATTATTTCATTGATTGATTTGTAATTATCTAAAATATCGACAGTTGCGGTTATGAAAAATAAATGGGTTTAATAAACGCACATTTGAAATAATTTATATCTTTACCGCAAATTAATCAATTTGGATATGAAAAAGAAACTTTTAGAAGCGTTAAAAAACAAATTTGTGGGTGTTGACGAGGCCATTCTGGAGAGAATTGCAACTAAAAAGACGGAAGGTGTGACGGATGAAAGTCAGATTACGGGAATTGTAGACGGCATCAACTTTCAAGACGTAGTTAAATCCTATGGGGACTACCGGGCTAATGAAGCAAATGTTTCCTCTATTAAAAACTATGAGGAAAAACACGGTTTAAAGGACGGGAAACCTATAACAGCAGGTGGTGAAGGTGCAGATGGTAACAAGGGAGTTAAGACGAGTTATACAACGGAAGAGTTGGATAGCTATTTTACTTCAAAGTTGGAAGCTGCAATTAAGCCTTATAAGGATGAGATTGAAACTCTTAAAAAAGATAAGAGCCAGACTGATCGACAAGCTACCATATCCAATGCGATGAAGAAACTGGGATTAACCGAGGATGAAATGCAGTTCGTTACAGTACCGGATGATAAGGAGCCAGAAGAATATCTGACTGGCTATAAGCAACATCTTATTACAAAAGGCTTGAAACCTGCAGAAGACAATGGGTCGCAAGCGTCTGATTCACAGGTGCAGGATGCTGTGGCTGCTGACTGGTTGAAATCTTTAGGTGTTCCAGAATAGAACGTTTAATGTTTAATTTACAAATGACATGAAATTTAGAAAAAAGCAAGTTGGTGGATTTCGTCCTATCTGTACTGGTTCTCCGGCTATCGGAGTAGTAGGTGGATTTAATCTGAACAAGGAGAAGGTCAACTATCCGGTTGGCGTTATTATTCCTTCTGCTTCTCTTGCCGAGTATGATGAAACATCGTCCCGGCAAGTTGTCGTGTTGAAAGCATCCCGTGTTGTAGCTATTGATGCAACTGATGCGAAGAAAGTCTCTTTGCAAAATGATGAATTCCTTTCTCCCATTTTCATGGTAGGGGATCATGTTGCAATGAACGATTCCGGAAACTTTGAGGATACTGTAAGTATCACGAAGATTATTAATGATCGTAACGGCTTTGTTGTCGTGTTTGATAAAGCTATTGCTGGCTTGAAGGTTGGTGATGCTTTGTTTGAAGTGATTGAAGGAATTGCAGAGGGTGAAGGTAAAGCTCCGGCTGTTTTCCCTATTGAGCATCCGCAAGGAATTACTGTGGGGGCTGAACCGATGGGAACTTATATCGGCCTTGACGAGGTATCTGTGGATGTTGCTATTAATTCTAAGGGAGAAATGTACTACAAAAGACGTATTCCCCCTATTCCGGAGAAGTTCATTCAAGGAATGTGCTTGAAAGACAACCCCAACATTCAATTCACTGATTCTTACTAAGAAAGGAGGCTATAAATGAAATCTATTTTTTCGACTTTTAAAATCAATGACGTAAAAACAGGGAAGCCTATTGACTTGATCGGCACAATGCAGATCATGTTTGATAAAGCAACTCTGGAAAATAAAACGCTTTGGGAACAGACCTACGTTGATCGTTGGTTCGATTTCCGTCCTCCTCAACTAGGTTTGACTGCCGAAGGTATAATGGGGAAATATAGTGTTCGTATCCGTGCTTCTATCATCGGAAACGATGCTGATACTCCATTACGCGCTGGTAGAGGGTTTGAACTGTGGAACGGTGAGATTCCCCGTGTAGGACACAAGTTCAAAACGGATGCGAAGACATTGCGTACCATGCTGATGGTTTACGAAAATAATCGTATTAATCCCGTTCAGAAGTTGAAGGAAATTCAGAAATGTTTGTTCGGTGATTACAAAGATGCTTATCTCGGTTGCAAGGATGTGGCGGATGAAATTATTCTGAAAGCACTCTCTGGTGGTGGTATGGCTATTTTCGACCCGGCTATCGATAATCCGGAAGGACGTAAGTATCTGGTTGATTATGGTATGCCAGAAGAAAACAAACAGATGGTTGATTCTGATAAGGAATGGACCGAGGAGAATATTGATAATGTGGCTATTGATGCAGTACGTATTCTGCAGAAGATTGTTTATGAGTATGCCAATAAAGGCGTTACTTTCGAAACATTGTTGATGGCTCCTGTTATCAAGTATTGGATGATGCGTAGTATCGGTTTACGTACTGGCTATCTTGGTAAAGATAAGAATACTCGTTCTCTGACAGAGGATGAATTCTCGGCTTATCTGAAATCCATGAAGATTCCTAATATCATCGAAATCAATAAACGGACTGCTTACCAGAAAGACGGTATTTCTACCAATATCAATCCGTGGGATGATAATGTAATTGTATTTATTCCTAAAACGGATGATGGTAAGCTTGGTGAAGTACAACCTGCTTTCGAGGACAATGCTATTATGCCAGACCCATCTGTTCAATACACAGATGCAGGAGATGGCATTCGTATTGCAAAATGGACTACAGGCGAATCTACAGGACAACAGGCTGCGGAGTATACACAAGGCTCTTGGCGTGCAGTTCCTATCATCTCATGTATTAACGCTATCGTTAATCTTAAAGTTAGAAACACGAGTGTTCCATATCCTGACGGAGAAGAAATTCCTGTTGGTTAAAAAAGTGTTGTATGAAACTTATAGCAATTAAAACATTTCGTGATAAAGAAACTGGTGGACTTTATCAACCTGGCACAGTAATTAGTCATTTCGACGAAGAGCGTGCAAAAGATGTGATTAAGCGTAAATTAGCGGTAGAGGTGAAGACTTCTAAAGTTGTAACTGACATTGATCTATCTAAAGGAGCTAAAGAGGTTATTTCTTTGGTAGTTTCATTCACCGATGTTGAGAAACTGAATGAGTATCTTGCATCAGAGAATGCGGCTGAAAAACCTCGCTCAACTGTCGTTGATGCTATTCAGGCAAGACTTGAAGAATTGAAGAAATGACAAATTCGGAGGTATTCATAGCTAAGTGTTTGCACTACAATCCTTCTCCGTTAACGGTGAAAGATTTGTTGGATGATGTGGGGTTGAAACCGGAAGACGATTGCACAGATAAGAGGAAAGTTGTGTCTGCCGTACTTTCCTACTTATCAGGAATGCGTACCTTGTCTTCTGAAAGTGAGGCTGATTGTTCCAACTCGTATGATATTGTCGGCTTGACAAAGCACATATCGATGCTTTGCAAACAGTTTAGTTTCGATACCTCCGAGTTTCTTTCTGGTGATGTGACAGAGATTGAGGACGGTTCTTGTATGTGGTGAGTGATATGTGGTATGAAGATAAAATAGAGTTGTATGTTCCAGGTGAAGGCTCCCATGATGAGAACTTTAATCCCGTGCGGATTCCGGAATCATGGTTTCCCCTTGGAGACTGTAAGATTCACGGGAATTCGTCTGCAAAGACTGTTCCGGCTGCCGATGGAAAAGACTTCGTCTATAGCTATCAGATTACAATGTATGTTCCTGCGATTATCCCGGTGCTGAATGACAAAGTGCGCATAACTAAAGCTGACGGTTCTATTTCCCAAAAGGTAATGACGGTTGCCGGTTGTGGCACTACGAAAAGAAAGTTGAGCATATTTTTATGAGTTGGAAACGAACAGGAGATTGGGATAAGGTTCCGTCTATATTAGAGGAAGCGGTTAAACGTGTTGAGCGGGCGGTGCTTTTCAATCTCTATGTAATTGGTGAAGGTTCAGTAAATCATGCTCGTGAACATGGCACTTATAAAGACCGTACAAGCAATTTGCGCAACTCAATAGGTTATGTGATTGCTTATGATGGTGAAATCATAGAATACGGCTTTAAAAAGAGTGCAGAGATAACAGACAAAAAGGCTTTTCTTGCTGACTATAAGATTCAAGAGATGATCGGTGATTCGGGGTTTGATTTGATAATTGTAGCAGGTATGAATTATGCCAGACCTGTAGAGAACCGGGGATATGATGTACTATCATCTACTGAAAAGTATTTGAAACGGGAGGTGCAGACTAAAATTAGGAGGATTCTTTCTAAAGCAGGATTTAATCAATGACAGGACAACAGGCTATAACTGAAATTTGTAAGATGCTCACTACTGGAAATGTTGGCGTTCAGATATTCAAGAATAGGAGGAAGAATAATTTTTCCGGCTCTGAATATATTGTAGTCAATCATCTTCCGTTTCCGCAAGAAAGCGGACTGCAGGAAGGCTATGCTAATATCAACATCCATGTGAAAGATATCGATACAGGAGAGCCGGATAGTGGAAGAATAGATCAGATTTCAGCACTTGTTTTACCCCTGTTCAAAGAAACGAAGGATGCCGAGGAGAATGCTTTCACTATCCGTTTGGGTGCTGAATTCTCTCTCTATGATGATTCGTTCTTTCCGGATGAGGACGGAACGAGTTACCAGAATTTTAAAATTAAAGTATTGTATTATAATTAAAATGGTTAGTTATGTCAAAAACTGCGGTATATGGTATTGAATACCTGAAATTAGCTCCGGCTCTTGAATCCGGAGAAACAGCCGGAACTTATCCGGATTTTGAGAAGGAAGCTGTTAAGTTTCTTGTTACGGCAATTGTGAAAGATTCTATGTCTTTCAACGACCAAGCCCCCGGTGATACGGATATCGAGGTCGAGGATATGAATACTCTCTATGCCTCTCTTCCTTCGGATGTCGGTAGCGAGGGCTTCACAGTCCAAACTTACGACATGGGTGAGGAAGCCTACAAATATCTAATGGGATATACAAAGAAAGAAGAGTGGAATGAAGAAACGCCTGGTTTCTCTCTCGCTAATCAGGGCGTGGAGTTGAAAACGAAAGATTTTCAAGACTTCCCTTCTCGTATCTTCCAATGGGCTCGTATGAAGGTGAAAGTTACCAAAACAGGAAGCATCGGTAAATCGGGGTTCCCTAACTTCAATCTTGAATTCAAGAAACTTGCCAACCTTAATAAAGAAGGCAAGGAGGTAAGCGGTGCAAGAAATAAAATCTATACGGCACCAGTCGTTCCGGAAGGATAAAAGGGAGCGGAATAGTTCAGTTGGTAAAACGTTAGGTTGCGGGTTACTGCCTAAATGTCGCCGGTTCGAATCCGGCTTCCGCTGCATAGTTTTTAGGTGAAAAGATGATTGTTGAGATGTGAGTAGGGATAACAAGCATTGTGCATCATCGAAAAGGTTGTTGTAAATGTCCCGGTCATTACGGGCCGGGACTTTTTAATTTGAGGTAAAGATGGAAAAAGACAATGTACAAAAGCAAGTGGCCGACACTATTGCAGAACGCCCAATTTTTCTTTGGTTTGGTATGATTCCTTTCATGGTTAGACCATTGACGTTTACACAGTTGTTTGATATTGGTTCTATTTCGAAGGATATGAAGGAAGTAGACCAATCGAAACTAAATGGTCGGACAAGCGTGTCAGCCACTCTTGTATATTATGAAGAAGCGGATAGAATGTCTGATATTGCAGTAATGACGATCTTTCGTGCTACTTGGAAGAGAAAACTATTTGGTAAATTCATCAAGAAAAGATTAACGGTTCGCAAATACAAAAAATTGCAGGACTATATGGCACAGACTATGGATGCCACTTTTTTTTTAAGCACTATCATTTTCCTAAAAGGTCTAAACGAGACAACGAAACCGACGAATACACCAGAAGCGACAGCCCTTGGTCAACAATTAGCGGAGTGATGAAATACTACCGTATGAGTTATGAAGAGGTTGTCAACGAAAGGTCATATTCCAATATCATGTTACTCAATGCGGCTATTCCAGGTACTAAGCCAAAGGAAGAAAGAGAAGAAAAGGCAAAGGAACTTCATGCTAACGAATATTTTGCTCAATTTATGTAAAGATGGAGACACAGGGAACAATAGGTATTAAGGCTACTCTGGATATTTCTGAAATGCAGAGAAACGTTCAGAAATACGTTCAGAATATTGATATGATGCAGGACCATACAGATACAGCTAGCCAGTCTGTTGCCAGGTCTTTCTCGCAGATGAAGGCTGCCGGTATGGCTTTCTTATCTATTGATATGGCGAAGCGTCTCGCTTCTGAAATGGTTTCAGTATATGGGACATTCCAACAGCTTGAAATCAAATTTACCTCGATGCTCCAGTCGGGGGAAAAGGCTCAAAAGTTGATGAGTGAGCTCGTTAACTTTGCTGCTACTACTCCTTTTGATTTGAAAGGTGTTTCTCAATCTGCTACACAGCTTGTCGCATACGGGACGGCTTCCGAAGATGTTATAAACAAACTTACTCGTTTAGGGAATATTGCGGCCGGATTAAGTCAGCCTATTGGTGACCTTGTGTATCTTTATGGTACAAGCATGACCCAAGGCAAACTAATGACGCAGGATTTGAATCAGTTTGCCGGACGTGGTGTGCCTATTTTCTCCGAACTAGCAAAGGTTATGGGAGTGAATAAGGATGAAATCAAGGATTTGGCGGCAGAAGGTAAGATTGGTTTCGACAAGTTAGAGCAGGTTGTTGATAACCTGACTAATAAAGGGGGAATGTTCTTCAACCTCATGCAGGAACAATCTAAATCCGTATCCGGTAAAATTTCTAATATTGGTGATAATCTTGATATGATGTTCAATGAGATTGGACAGGAAAGTGATGGGGTTATTAATGCGGCTTTGGATGGAACTGCTTATCTGATTGAGCACTACCGGGAAGTTGGTGCCGCTCTTGCTGCCCTTGTTGCTTTGTATGGGGTCCAGAAAGCTGCTATTATTGGAGTTGCAGCGGTTCAGAACACGGTTACTGGTATTAAGTATACTGCCGAGATAGCGGAACTTTCAAAATTAATTCCTGCGAAAGAGAAGTTCGCAAATGCAGATTTGGAACAGGCCGTAGCAAGTGGAAGATTAACACAGGCAAAAGCAGAATTGATTGCATCTATGCGTGTGGAAGCTGCCGCAAATGTGGAATCTTTGCGTTTAAAAGCATTACAAGCTAAAGCACAATACGAAGAGGCTGTCAATACAGCGGGGCTTGCTGCTGCCAATCTTGAAGCAGCTGAACTAGAAGTAGCAGCGGCTAACATGAAATATAATTCTGCATTAAGAACTGGTAATGCTAGAAGTATAGAAAATGCAGAGACACAACTTGCAATAGCGGAGAGCAATAGATATTCTGCATCAAAACAACTTGAAGCGGCAAGAACAAATGTAACGACAGCCTACACAAACTCTTCGACTGCAAGCAAAGTGGCAGAAACTGCAGCTACTCAACTTAATACAGTGTCTCAAAATGTTAATACGAGATCAACAAATTTTTTGGCTGTCGCTAAGACGAGATTAGCTGCGGCATCAAAAGCGTTAGGTTTGTCAATGCTTACAAATCCTTATGTATTGGCTGCGGCTGCTATAGTTGGGTTATCTTATGGAATCTATAAACTTATTACTTATCAGACGGATGCGGAGAAGGCACAGGTGAAATTGAATAAGCGTATACAGGAATTCAATTCAGAAACGAATGCTGAACAAGCAGAAATAGATCGGTTATTCGGCAAACTAGATAAGGCTAAGAAAGGTACAGAAGATTACGATGATGCAAAGAAATCTATTTTAGATAAGTATGGTGAATACTTGAAGGGTTTAGGTGATGAAAAAAACGCTTTAGATGATGTTGCGAGAGCATATGGGGCTGTTAGTGCGGCCGCTAAACAGGCGGCACTTGATAGAGCTATTGCGGATTCTCATTCTACAGCTCAAAAAGATTGGGCGGATAAACAGGGTGAACTTACTGGAGATTTGGAAAAAGCTATTCGAGATTCGGATAAGTTCAGAAACAAGAAAGGCTCTGAAAGGGAGATTGCTGCAATTATGCAGATGATAAAGAATGATTTGAAATCAGGTGGTGGGTTATCTTCTGAAACTCAAAAAATAGTAGATACATTAACTAAAGAGTTTACAACCTCTACTACTATTGCTCCGGGCATATCAACAGAGGAAACAAGAGTAGGAAATGATGTTCAGATTTATATTGATCGCATGATTGCGAATAACAAACTGCTTGAGAATACTTATAAAGATATTCATGATAAATTAGGTTATGATACTAATGAATATATCAATCTGACAGCCGAACAGATTGCAAAAGATATAGCTATGTATGAGGCTGCTCTTGAACGCTTCAACAAATCAGGAAAGAAACAAGTTGTTATCAAACATGATGGCTCCGTCAGTAATCTTATGGGGGAAGGGGAGATGCTGAATAATATTCGTTTGTTGAAAGAAGCGCAAAAGAATCCCAAAGATGAAATCAAAGAGCCAAATGTCACGAAAGAGATTGGTGAAGCTACAAAGAAAGTTGCGGACCTCAAGCAGGAAATAGAAGATTTGCGGAGTGGTAAGGGGAAAGCTGATGTAGGGAAAACTATAAAATCAACTATTGAAGATAAAGCTAAAGAATTGAAAGAAGCTGAATCCGCCTTGGCTACTCTAACCGGTGATGATAAGCAAACTGTTAACTCTAAAAAGAAGAAACAAGAAGAGGTTAATAAGTTAACAGTAGAGCAAGCCGAGCTCCAGCGGAAGATTGATGAGCAGAATCAACAGGATATAGAGAAAGCTGTACAGGCTGAACTTGAACTCTCTCAAGCTAAGATTGATGCCATGGACGAAGGTTTCAAGAAACAGCAGGAACAAATTCAACTTAATTATCGGAAAGCCAAAGCAGACAACGATCGTCGTACTGCTGAATATGTAAAGGACCAACAGGACACGGAGCGTAAAGAGTGGGAGAAAGAACATCCGAAGTATAAAGAGGAAGGCCTTGTTTTCGTTCCCAAAACAAAAACTAAAGAGGACCTTTCACAGAAGAAACAGGATACGCTAAATGAATATGATAAGGTTGCTGTTGAGACAAGGGAAAAGGCGGAAGCAACTTTATCCAAAGCTCTTTTGGAGCAGTACCAGAATTACACCGATGAAAGGCTTGCAATCGAGAAGAAGTTCAATGATGATATTGAAGCTCTTCGTATTCAAAGGGAGAAGTTTCAGAAGGAAGGCAAAACAGAGAAAGTTCAGCAGACAGACCGTTCAATAGCACAGGTTACAAAAATGAAGGGTGAATCCCTCATGGGGTTTGATTATGAACAGTTGAAAAAATCTCCGGACTATATACGTGCCTTTGAGAATTTAAAGGAAACGTCTACTGAAACATTGAATTCCCTTCTTACTCAATTTGAAAATGCAAAAAGTGCGGCAGCGCAAGTTTTGTCCCCCGATCAACTTCGCGAATATACGAGTACAATTCAATCCATCATGGACGAATTGGATTCCCGTAATCCGTTTCAGTCATTATCTGATAAGAAGAAAGAACTAGCAGAAGCGGAGGAAGAGCTAGCTAATGCACAAATTGAGTTAGAAAATGCCAAGGTAAAGGCCGAAGCAGTCAAAGGTGGTTCTAAGATTGAAAATGGGATTTCTTCATCCAAGTATAATCCTGCAACCGGTAAGATTGAATCTACAAAAGCTTATTTGTCCGAAGCGCAGGCACTTGATCTAGTAAAGAAGAAAACCGAAAAGTATAATGCGGCAAAAGATAAGGTTGTAAAAAAGGACAATCAGGTAAAGAAGGCGGAAAAAGAAGTTAGAACACAGATTTCGGAGTTAGCGGATACCATAGACGAACTGGGTAAATCGATTGGCGGTCCGGCTGGTGAGATTATTTCCCTTATTGGTAGTATTGGCTCATTTACAATGACTGCAATGGCAGGGGTTGAAGCTGCTGCCGATACCTCTGCTAATGCAATAAGTACTGTTGAAAAGGCATCTGTTATTCTAGCTATCATTGGTGCAGCCGTTCAGATAGCTATGAAAATCTTCGATATGTTCGGTAAGGACGATACGACCGAGAAATACGAGAAAGCGAAAGAAGCGTATGAATCCTATATCAATATCCTTGATCGAGTAATTGAGAAGCAACTAGAGCTAGCGGAAACTCTTACGGGAGACACGGCAAACGCTGTATATGAAGCAGCTATCGCCAATATAAAATTGCAAAGCGAGAATGCAAAAGTATTAGGTCGGCAGTATCTAAATTCAGGTGCTTCTGGAAAGTCTCACTCGAAAGGATATAGTGAGGTTGAAGATATGTCCGGTGAAGGCTGGAAACAAGCTGCAGAGGCATTAGGCATGTCCGTAAAGGAATTTAAAAATAAAATGGGTGGTCGTATGACCGGTCTATTTGATTTGACTGATGAACAACTTTTAAAATTGCAATCGGATGCCGGTATCTTCTGGTCCCAACTTGATTCGGACACGCAGAAATTTGCCGATCAAATTGCAAATGGTGTAGGGAAGGTCGCAGAGGTATTGGAACAACAAATAGCTGATACAACTCTTATTGATTACGATTCTCTTCGTTCAGACTTTCAGGACTTAATTTCTGATATGGATGCCGATTCGGCAGACTTTGCCGACAACTTCGAGGATTATATGCGAAATGCTATTCTCAATTCCATGCTTAAAGAAGAATATATGGACAGATTAATAGCGTGGAGGGAGAAGCTATATAATGCAATGGACGATGGGGTAACCGAAGATGAATATAACGATCTGAAAAAGGAAGGACAGAAGATTTCCGATGAGATGAAAGCAAAGCGTGATGCCATGGCAGAGATGTATGGGTGGACTACTGATGAGGATTCGGAACGCGAAGCATCAAAAAAAGGGTTTGCTTCCATGTCACAAGATTCTGCAGACGAATTGAATGGTAGATTCACAATGGCTAATGTTTTGATAGCAGACATAAAAACAGAGCTACAGTCTCATACTCTCATTTTCCAAGGTATCACTTCTGGTATTGGAGATATTAAAACCATATCTGCATCCATAAATGAAAACGTGAAAATTATCAAGGATAATATGAATACCATTGTTGGACACCTTTCGAATATTGATACTAATACAGCTAGATTGGAAGGTATAGAGAAGGATATGAAGTCGATGAAAGCAGGTATTGAAAAGATAAATGATAAAGGGATAAAGCTCGTAAGATGAAAGGAATTTGCTTTATAGATGGAGAGAATACATATACCACTCTCGGTATATTTATTATAAAAGGAAGCTATGATAATCTTATGGCATTTCCTCCTGCTAAAGAATCGGATGATAAAAATGATTGGCCGGAAGAAGATGGTATTGAAATAGATCTTTCTAGCTTGACGTTAAACACCTATGAATTGAGTATTGATTTTGCCTGTAAAGACGATCTGGGATTTAGTGGATTAGTTGCTGTTTTATCAGATATGGGATATCATGATTTTTATTTTCCTATTCTTGATAGAACCTATCGTTTACGTCTTTCCTCACAGAACAGTTATGCAATCTATCCGGGATTTCAGGTCGTGAAGATAACTTTCGCCAACGACTTCCCCCGCGAAGCAAATTATGAATACCAGGAACCTGTTTGTTCCATTCCTCTACCAAGGGGGTACGAAATAGATGATCGGGATTTATCGGAATATGGTGTAGTCATTTTGAAAGGTAGTAATGCTGAAATACTGAAAGCTCCGACGGTAAAGAAAAACCTATTGCAGAACTTCAAAAGGCAAGATGGTGCAATCTACGACGGTGAATATGTGAAGTTTCAGGCAAAGGAAGTTTCTTTAAAGTGCCTGATGCGGGCAACGGATATTCGAACTTTTTGGCAGAACTATGATGCCTTACTCTATGATCTAACTAAACTGACTACGAAGACCGATAATGAAGGTTACGAATATTCCGATGCGGAGAGGGTATTATACTGTGATGGATGGAGTGAAAGTTATCCTTGCTACTATAAAGATTGCCAGACAAACAATTTTATGTTAAGAGGTGGTGTCTGGTGGGAATTTACTTTGAATCTCGTGTTTACTTGCTTCCGGATCAGAGAAACGGAGTTTTTGCTTTCATCCGAAGCGGGCGAGTTCATTATAACAGAGGATGGAGAATTTTATATTGACTTAAATTGATTGCCATGCCATTAAAAAAGAAAAGAATATCAGAATTGAATGAAGCCAGCGACATGAAAGGCTTCTACACCATCGGTTACAGGATAGTAAACGGTGTCAAAACGAGCTTGAAATTCGGGCTAGAGAAGATTCAGACGGCATTAGATAATATGCTCAAGGCTACGAGTGATGCACAAACAGCAACTACCGATATGAGGCAGTTAGAAGCCACAGTTGAAGATAACGAATCGACTCGTGAAACTGCTGAATCCCGTCGCAATGCTTCCGAACAATCGCGACAAACGGCCGAGACTAGCCGTTCCCGTGAAGAGCAGGCCCGGGAAGCCGCTGAATCAGTTCGTATCACTAATGAAAATGCACGTAAAACCGCTGAAAGTGGACGCTCTACTGCTGAAACTGTACGGGATAATGCAGAAAAGAAACGTGTAACTGACGAAGGTACACGAGAATCTAACGAGCAAGCTAGAAAGAATGCTGAAACAACGAGAGGTAATGCAGAATCCGAACGTGTGATCGCAGAAACGGCTCGCAAGTCTGCCGAAAGTACGCGATCATCCGAAGAAGATAAGAGAAAGTCTGCCGAAACCGCACGTGCCACGGCTGAAACTGGACGTTCCTCTGCTGAAACGAAAAGAGTCCAGAATGAAGATGCACGCAAATCTACCGAAGAAGCACGTGTTATAGCGGAAGGCAAGCGGGTAACTGCTGAAACTGGGCGTGTTGATACAGAAGCTAAACGTGTCTCGGATGAACAAACACGTGTAACTAATGAAGATGCACGTAAGACTGCCGAAACAGGCCGTTCCTCTGCTGAATCTGAACGTGTAAAGGAAGAAGATAAACGAAAAACGGCTGAAATGGCACGTTCTACTGCCGAATCAGGTCGCATAACAGCAGAAGATAAGCGGAAAGTAGATGAAGCGACAAGGGAAACGAATGAAACCTCACGTGTGGCTGCCGAATCTAACCGTGTTACCGTCGAATCCGAACGAGTATCTGCCGAAACTGCCCGCAAGTCAGCGGAGGCAGACCGGGTATCAGAGGAAAACAAGAGAAAGGCAGCTGAAACTTCTCGGGTTACTGCTGAAACTTCCCGTTCGTCAGAAGAAGACAAGAGAAAGCAGAATGAAGATGCGCGTAAAACTGCGGAAGGTACTCGCGGATCAAATGAGGCTAAGCGTGTAAACGCTGAAACGGAACGTGTCGAAGCAGAGTCTCAACGTAAGTCAGAGTATGCCGGTATTGTGCAGGAAATGACACAGGCAACAGAAGAAGCCACGGCAGAGCTTGAAGCCGTTAAGAAAGCTACTAACGATGCAAATGCCGCTAAAAATGCGTCTGATGAGCAGACAGCCCTCGCTAAGAAAGCCACGGATGCGGCTAATACTGCGGCTGGTAGTGTTAATGAAGCCAAAGAAGGAGCTAAGATTGCAGCGGCAGGCGCCAATGCCGCTAAAGCTGAATCGGAAGCTCAAACTGCCTTGGCAAAGAAAGCGACAGATGATGCAAATACGGCCAAGGATGCATCTGTTATACAAACAGGGTTAGCAAAGAAAGCCACGGACGATGCGAACGCTGCTGCATTGGCGGCTAACAATGCGGTTTCGGGAGTTGACGCAAAAGTGAAAGCTGCAGTCGATGCGCTTGTTGCCGGTGCTCCGGATGCTCTCGATACACTTATTGAATTGGCGAATGCCCTTAACAATGATCCTAACTTTGCCACGACGATGGCAACAGAGCTAGGAAAGAAACTTAATATTTCTGATATTGTTAATAATCTGACAAGTGGTGGAACTGCCAAGGTCCTTTCCGCAGAACAGGGAAAAGCGTTGAAAGCTGCTTTGGATGCCCACAACCATACCGGAGTTTATGAACCTGTTATCTCAAAGAATACAGCTTTCAACAAGAACTTTGGTACCACTGCCGGAACAGTATGCCAGGGAAATGATTCACGGTTGAGTGATGTCCGCACTCCCAAGGCTCATACGCATAAGAAAGCGGATATCAGTGACTTTCCTACCTCAATGCCTGCAAGCGATGTACCAGCATGGGCGAAGGCTGCTAGTAAACCTAGTTACACAGCGAGCGAAGTAGGTGCATCTCCATCTAATCACAATCATGCTGGTACATACGAACCTGCATTCACTAAAAACTCTGCTTTTAATAAGAATTTTGGTAGTGCCGACGGGACTGTTTGTGTGGGAAATGATGCACGTCTAAGTGATGCCCGTACACCGAAAGCGCATACACATAAGGTTTCAGATATTAGCGATTTCCCTTCTTCTATGCCGGCAAGTGATGTTTCATCGTGGGCGAAGCAGCCGAATAAACCTTCATATACAGCTTCCGAGGTTGGTGCTTCTCCGTCTAATCATACTCATGCCGGAGTGTATCAGCCAGCAGGTAGTTATGCAGCGAGTTCGCATACACATGGAGCAACGGATATTACTCCGGATAGTACTCACCGCTTTGTTACCGATACAGAAAAAGAGACCTGGAACAGTAAGGCTGCGGGAAACCATAATCATGATTCTACGTATCAACCAAAAGGGAATTATGCAGCTTTATCACATAAGCATTCGGCATCTGACATCACGGATGATATTACACATAGATTTGTAACGGATTCTGAAAAGGCTAATTGGGATAGTAAAGCTGCAGGAAATCACAACCACGATTCAGTATACCAACCTAAGGGTAGTTATGCTGCAAGTTCTCATAAACATACAGCGACGGACGTTGAAGAAGATTCGACTCATCGTTTTATGACGGATGCAGAACGTACAAAACTTAGTGGAATAGCCTCCGGAGCTAATAATTACTCTCATCCGGCTTCTCATTCAGCATCAATGATTGAAGAAAGTACTACAAGAAAATTTATGACTGACGCAGAGAAAACTTTACTAAGTTCTCTCGGAACTAATGCAACTCAAGTAGCTAGTCAAAATTTGGGACAAAACGGATATGTCAAGTATAGTAATGGCTTATTAATGCAATGGGGAACAAGAGCTGGAGCAACGGGGACAACTAGTCTGTATTTCCCTACCAGCTTCTATGATACTAATTACAACGTTTATCTTACTGGAGGGATAAACGTTACAGGTGAATCATTTGTGTATGCTCCGGGTTATGACCCTAATAATAAGAATAAATCATATTTTAAATTCCTTACCCGTGGAATAAATTCAACTCCGGCTATCGTTTGGACTGGCTGGGATTTTACATGGTTTGCGATCGGTCGCTGGAAATAATTTAAAAACAAATATCATGAAGTATTGGAAACAAGGATTTTATGACGAGCCTATAGATGGTTCGGTAGAAATTACAGAAGAGCATTATCAGGAGTTATTGGTAGGACAATCGGCCGGGCTACTCATAGCTGAAAGCCAAAAGGGATATCCGATCTTAGCTATATATGAACCCTCTATTGAAGAGATTAGAGCACACAAGCTCAATGAATTAAGTCTATATGATTCCTCTGATATGGTGAATCAGTTCTGTATAGATAATACGCATGGATGGTGGAATAAAGCTACTCGTGTAGGTCTTATGAACTCTATTGCAATCGAAAGGGCATCCAGACGATCTGAAACAAATATCTGGCTGGGTGATACTCTATTTGTTTTGCCTGTTAAAAAGGCTATTGATATGTTACAGCAGATAGAATTATATGCCCTTATGTGCTACAATACAACACAAGGGCATATTAACGCTATTAATCAGCTAGAAACGAAAGAGGAAATCGAAGCATACGACTTCAAGACAAACTATCCGGGGAAATTGAGTTTTACAGGATAACCTATTTTGAAATTGTAGTTTTCTACTTCTTGAATAGTCTGCAATGATCTGACTGCTGCAATGTGCGATTGTGTTACATTGTAGCAGTTTAGTGCATACATTTCAATCTCATTCAGCATTGCTAAAGCGTCCGGAATGGGAATGATATATTTTATTGCATCATACCACAGGATTGTATGCGTTTTCCCTGCATTTTTCTCAATCGAAATTGAGTTAAATAATCCAACACGTGTGGATTTGTCTAACCATACACTTTTCCTTTGAATTTTAAAAGAATTGACATTGGCCGATTTGTCAAATATCTGTATTTCAGATATTTTCATTTTTCGCACTTCTTCGATGTCGTACTCATATTCTACCAATATTGGGTAGCAATTCTTACTTTCAACTATAATCAACCCTGCTGATTGCCCTGCTAATAACTCTTGATAATACTCTTCTGTTATTTCTACTGAACCGTCTACCGGTTCGTCATAGAATCCTTGTTTCCAATACTTCATAATTTATAATTTAGTTATTTCCAACGTCCTATTGCTATCCAACTATACTTTGCCCTGGAAACTCCTGTTCCTGAACTTGAACCAAAATTTCTATCCATTTTAAAACTACTAATAGTTGGATTAATTAATGGTGTAGCAGTATATACATTTCCATCATAAGCATCTTTAATAATACAGCCTTGGATAATGTAATCAGTATTACAAAAAGAAAGAGGCATGTAAATTGTAACCGTGGTAGCCGTTGAACCAAGTTGCTTCCCCCATTGGATCAACAACCCATTACTTAGTTTTACATATCCATTTTGTGCTTTTTCATTCCATAGATTTTGTGATTCTAATTGTATAGCATTAGTCCCGAGAGAACTTTGCCAAATAATTGCGGCAAAAATCAATACTATTTTTCTACTAAAATAATCCATAATCAAATTGATGTTATAATATTTTCTACTTCCATCTTCCTATTGCGATCCATCCGAATATCTCCCCAGCTTCAATTGTTGGACCTACCGAATAGACTTTGAAATAAGATATATTTTTCCCATTTATCATTTTTACTATCGAATTCATAACAGAAGAAATAGCAGTAGTTACTACAACATACGAGGTATTATAAAAACTAGTAGGAAAGTAAACTATTTGATTTACCCCATTTCCTCCAGTTCCCCACTGAATCAATAACCCATCCGGTAGCTTATAATACCCATTCTGTCCGAGGTTCTTTGTCGTAACATTGGAAAAATCTTTCAGTGCAGCGTTCGTCCCGAGAGAACTTTGCCCAAAAAGAAGCACTAAGACGAGCAATATTTTTCTACCAAGTTTGTACATAGCTTGATTTTATTATAATAAATTTACTTCCACCGTCCAATAGCAAACCAATTAAAGCCCCCCCAAAATGCACCGTTATTCACATCTGTCGAATGGTACAAGCCGAACATTAAAAATGAAGATTTATTTTGAGTCCAGACATCTCCTGTATAATTCGTCGTATCATCTACAGTTCTCTTCATTGTAACCAATACGGAATAATTAGTATCATAAAAGGATGTCGGCAGATATATTGTTTTATTCCGTCCTGATGAGCTGCTGTATCCCCATTGAATCATTAAGCCGTCTGGCAACTTATAATATCCGTTTTGTGACAGATTTTTTGTTGAAACATTGGAAAAATCTTTCAACGCTGCATTTGTCCCGAGAGAACTTTGCGCAAAAAAGATTATAAAAAAGACTACCAATTTTCTACTAAAGTTATACATTCTTATTTCAATGTTATAATTTATTTCATAATTTCCAACGCCCAATAGCAAGCCAATCAAAAGTTTCTTGTGATAATCCAGTACTCCCTCCAGAGGCGTAATTTCTATTAATACAAAATCGGCTAACTGTTTTAGTTGAATCATCAATAGGTGATGCGGAATAAACACTACTGTCAGATGAAGGCTTGTAAACTGTTGCAAATATCTTATAACTTTTATCAGAAAATGATGTAGGCATAGTTATGGTGTAGCTAACAACTGAAGAACCTGAAACTTTTCCCCATTGGATTAACAGTCCATTTGGAAACTTACAGTAACCATTCTGTCCGAGGTTCTGTGTCGTAACATTGGAAAAATCTTTCAACGCACAATTTGTTCCGAGAGAACTTAGGTATAAAAACAGGCTTTGAATGGGGGGGGGAAGGCTATTTAAACTTTATTTGGTTACTGACTTATATTGTTCTTATTCTTTATTTTCTATTTTTTATCTTTGTATATGTGTTTAATAAACGCTTATTTATTATCTTTGAGCCGAACATATTTCATTGATTGATAGCTTATAATAGATATGATTACTTTATATAATGGTTCAGAAGAAATAAAGCTCGAAGTAAAAGATGAAAGCTACTCTTATGAAGCTATCATGGGAGAAGATACACTCACTTTGTATTTTTCTCATCCTGGATACTTGGAAATACCGGTTGGCTCTTGGTGTGACTTCTACGGAAAGCGTTATTCTTTGAAGAAGGATAGCAATTTCAAGAAAAACGGTGAACGTAACTTCGAATATACACTGATTCTTGAAACTGGCAAGGCTGATACGATGTTGTGGAAAGTACGCCATACCGTTGACAGAAGTATTAAATTCTCATATACAGCTAAGGCACACGAACATCTACGTCTACTTGTTGAGAACCTGAACCGTCGGAGTACCGGGTGGAAAGTCGGTGATTGTATCGAGGGAACGGAGAAAGTAATCAACTACAATCACACCTATATACTTGACGCTTTAAACCAGCTAGCGGATACGTATGAAACGGAATGGCAGATTACCGAAGAAAACAATATAAAAACTGTTCATCTGCGTAAAGTTGAGTATAACAAGGAGAGCCCTTTGAAACTATCGTATGGTAAAGGTCACGGATTTAAAGTCGGTGTTAGTCGGGAGTCCGGAGATATACCACCCGAAATAATTTTGGTAGAAACTTCTGATCGCAACATTGATTACTCAACATACGGAGCTAAGAATCTGTTACTCCCAAAATCAAAGACCCTTATTTACGAAGGACGGACGTATAAAACTGATGCGGACGGGACTTGTGTCATGCGTGCTGACAAAGAACTTACTACCGCCAAGGAAGATAGCTTGGATTGCACGGCTATTTATCCTTCCCGTGTCGGTACCGTCAGTTCTGTAATTGAAGTCAACAAAGAGAATAACTTCTTTGACTTTGTAGACAAAGACATCCCCGAAGAGTTGAATTTCGAAGATTGTCTCATCGCTGGTGAAAGTATGACTGTCATTTTCCAAACAGGTACGCTTACCGGCAAAGAGTTCGAAGTAAAGTACATTCATGAAGCGAAAGACAAGAAAGAGGCACGTCGATTTGAAATTGTTCCACAAGAAATTGACGGTATAACCATGCCGGAGCCGAAAGTCTGGCGTCCGAAAGTGGGTGATACATATGCGGTGTTCGGTATCCAATTGCCGAAAGCCTATATCTGTGACAATTCTACACAGACTGGTGCGAGCTGGGAAGCTTTCAAGGAAGCAGCCAAATACCTGTACGAGCATGAAGATAAGAAGTTCACATTTACCGGCACGCTCGATGGAATTTGGGCTAAAAAACGCTGGTTGCAGATTGGTGGTAAAATAGTACTCGGAGGGTATGTTGATTTCTATGACACACAATTTCATCCAGAAGGTTCCCTTATCCGGATGATCGGAATTAAACGTTTTGTGAATAATCCGTATTCACCCGAAATAGAGTTGTCAAACGAACCGGTCGGTACGTCTGTTTCAAGTGATTTGAATAAGATTGAGACAAACAAAGTGGAGGTGGATGCCAAGCATAAGGACGCCCTGCAGTTTACTAAACGTCGGTTCCGTGACGCAAAGGAAACGATGTCTATGCTTGAAGATGCACTGTTGAACTTCTCCGGCTCTGTCAATCCGATAACCGTTTCAACCATGCAACTGCTTGTAGGTGATGAAAGCCTGCAATTCCGTTTTGTTAATTCAAAAACGAATCCGGCACAGGAATCTCACAATATCACCTATAATGCCAATACTAAGATACTGAACGCTCCGGCAGGAATCCTTCAGCATTTAACACTCGGTATCAGTTCTCTTTCTTCCTCTCATAAGGCAGACGAATATAAGTACTGGGATATGGCTGAATACAATTCTCCGACACTCATTGACCCGGAAAAGAAATATTATCTATATGCTAAAGTTGGCAAGGAGAATCAAGCCGGAACATTCCTCTTGAGTGAAACAGCTATTAAAATGGAACAGATAGCTGGATATTATCATTTGCTCACTGGAGTGCTTAACAGCGAGTATGAAGGTAGTAGAAGTTTTGTTTCCCTTTATGGCTTTACAGAAGTTTTGCCTGGACGAATAGCTACTGACATGGTAGTGTCTTCCGATGGCTTGAACTTCATTGATTTTGTCAACAATTCGTTTAGAGTTGGTAATAATGAACAATTTATAGATTTCAACTCAAAGGGAGATGGCAAATTGCGACTAAAAGGATCCATTATTCAGAGTGGAAGTGGAGAAGAAAGTTATATCGGTTGTTTTAGAGGTGTGTATAATAATTTATATACATATTATGAAGGAGATGAGGTTACTTATGATGATGGGAACGGTGCTTCTTCTTACAAATTTATTAGCAAAACTCCTTCAAAGGATATTGTACCTACTAATAAATCCTATTGGATTATTATTGCTTCTCATGGTAATAAAGGTGATAAGGGGGATGACGGAACAAACGGAGATCATATAGAATATGTTTATATGACAAAAGCTACGCAGCCCACAACTCCGTCCGGCAGTGATATTCCCCCATACGGATGGAGTTCAGTACCTACATCTCCCAATAATACAATGCATGTTTGGATGTCACAGGTTAAGGTAAGTGGCGCAGGTGTTGTAGGAGAATGGAGCACTCCAATACGTATTAGCGGAATTAATGGAAAAGATGGAGCAGATGGTACAGATGTTGAATTTATCTATAAACAAACCACTATATCCACACCTCCGACCAAACCTGAAACATCCCAAGAAGTGGACTATGTACCTTTGGGGTGGTCGGATAATCCTCAAGGAGTTAATTCTACCTATTTATATGAATGGATCTGCGTACGATATAAAATTGCTGGCGTATGGGGAGAATTTTCATCTCCTGTTGTTTGGTCTAAATGGGGAGAGAAAGGTATGGATGGAGATGGGTATGAATATATTTACAAGAGAACTACTGCGTCTACATCTCCCTCTCGTCCTACTGAAATATCACAAACCGATGATTTTATACCTGATGGGTGGGCGGATGATCCTAGAGGTGTTACATCAACATATATTTACGAATGGGTATGTGTTAGAAAGAAAACAAATGGCGTATGGGGAAGATTCTCTTCCCCAGCTGTATGGGCAAAGTTCGGTCAAGATGGAAATGACGGTTCGGATGGTGCGTATTTTGAATATCGGTATGCTAAGAATGGTTCAAATACAACGCCGCCGGAATTACTAAATACATCCGATATTCCGAATGGCTGGGATACTGTCATTCCTGCATTAAGCACCCTTGAATACTTATGGTGTACTATTGCAAAGAAATCGGCAAATGGGACATTGCTACAAAAATGGAGTGTACCATTAAGAGTAAATGGAGTAGATGGAGGTAAAGGCGATAAAGGAGAACCAGGGGATAAAGGGGAAAGTCCTGCAACTGTTTTTAGAGGAGTTTATAGCGATTCAAATACATATTACGGCACTAAATACAGACTTGATGTAGTTAAGTACAATGATGTATATTATGTTACTCGGATAGATGCCGGGGTATTCTTTGGGAAAACTCCTACAGATACGAGTAAATGGAATACCTTCGGTGCACAGTTTGATAGTGTAGCTACACAGTTGTTGTTAGCAGAATATGCTAATTTAGGTGGATTAATTTTCAAAAACGAAAAACTAATATCACAAACTGGATATATAGGCGATGCCCCTTCAGATGAGTTTGAGAATGATAATTTTGCTCCTAATATAGAAATAGACGGTAAGAATGGAGGGATTTATTTGAATGGTTTTTTTGCCAGCAGGTTTTCGACTTCTTATGAAACAACGAAAGATAAATATCCGAAAACGATGAACTTCATAGTAAAAGATAACACAAGCTTAGATTTTGTTTTACCTAACTCCGAAATGTATATAGGCTCAATTTTAACGGTATATCTTGATAAAAACATCACCATAGGTGGCGGTGTGCGAATAGGTAGTGCTAGTGACTACGGTATTGTATCATATAAAGGAAATGGTATTTCATTATTTGTGAAAAACAAGGGTACTATTGTAAGATTAATGGCTACCAGATTTGAATCAAACAGGCTACAATGGGAACTTATTAATTTTGACTCTAAACACTTTTCTTTTGTCGATGTAGCAGGAGGAGGCGTAATGTTAGACAGGTCAGTGGTTTCTTCAGAAAGAAGTTTTTCCGATTTACCAAGCCTATTTAATTATTGGAATACAATATAGTTATGAATTGGATAAATAAAATTAGGCATTGAAACGAAGTATTAATTTAAAATTATAAATGGTTATGGATTATTTCAAAAACTTACTTATTGGATTGATTACCGGTATAGCTGCTTATCTCAATCCTATCTCTGGGGAGATCAAAAGTCTTATTGCTGTATTTGCCCTCAATTTCATTTGTGGACTGCTTACTGCACTCCTTATCAATCATGAGAGTTTTTCTTTTAAAAAAGCTTGGAGGTGTATCGTAGAAGCAACCATTTTCTTTGCCTTGGTTAGTTGTATCTATTTTATAGGTGAGCATAAAGGAAATCCGGAAGGTGCTCTGCAATGTGTCTCATTTATTACGTACAGCGTATTTTATTTCTATGGAGTAAATATTCTTCGAAACATAAAAGAGATTTTACCTAACTCTAGTAATGGTTACAAGGTAGTAGCTTTCCTGCATTACGTACTAAGTGTCGAGTTTATAAAGAACATACCATATTTAACGAACTATCTGCAAAAAGGAGGTGCTAAATGATTGAAGTCATGGAGTTCATTTTTCAAGATTTTTGGCATTGGTTAGGAACAGTGATTATGATAGCTGTCATTTGCCATGTCAAATTGATTAAAGTTGGTCCATTAACTAAAAAGGAGGAAAAGAAATGAAAACTATTGATGCAATTATCATCCATTGTTCTGCCACACGTGCCGGGCAGGATTTACGCGCAAAGGACATTGACCGGATGCACAAGCAAAGAGGCTTTAGCCAGATCGGTTATAACTTTGTCATTGACCTGGATGGAATGATTGAAGAAGGTAGACCGCTCACAGTTGATGGAGCACATTGTAACACCAAAGGTTTCTCGGAATCTTCGTATAACAGACATTCTATCGGTATTTGCTACATAGGTGGCTTAGATGCAGCCGAAAAACCTGCCGATACTCGTACTTCGGCTCAAAAGGCAGCATTACGTGAACTGGTAGCGAAGCTTTGTAAAGAATATCCTATAATCGAAGTGCTCGGACATCGAGATACTTCGCCTGATCTGGATGGCAGTGGGGAGGTTGAACCGGTAGAGTACATCAAGGCATGCCCCTGTTTCGATGTACGAAGTGAATTCTCCAACTTCTTGCGCAATACAGTTATCCGGCCATGAATCGATTAATCTACATTATCATATTGTTGACGTTAGCAATATGTTTCACATCCTGCGGCAGTCATCGTTCGAACATGAAGCAGGATATTTCCACCGATGTAGCAGTTGAAACCCATCGAACGGATTCTGCGTCGTCTGATAAGAACGTACAGGTAACGGAATCTGGTAAAGTGACAGAGGCGGTTGAATCGTATGAGGTAAATTACGATACGGACAAACCTATTGACCCTGCTACCTGTAAACCTCCTATAAAGTCGGAGAAGTGGACCGGGGCTAATAAGAAGTCAGAGTATAACCGACAGGAGAATATTGCAAATAAAGAAAATTCGATTTCCGATGAATCGACGTTTGCCCGGCAAAAGGAAAACGTTCATTTGGAAGCTAGTAAACAAAAAGATGAATCAACTATATTAAAACAGATCGGATGGGCCGGAGTGGGAGCTGCTCTGCTTATTATATCTTGTATTATTGCCTGGTTAGTGTACAAGAAGAAAAGAAAAAAGAATAACCAATAACCAGACCTTCCGGGGCTTGAAAAAAAGAAAGCCCCCAGCCGTTAGTAAAGTGCTCTAACCTACCTACTAACAATATGCGACATGCCGCACAGCCGGGGGCTTAATACCCTCTGCTGCGACATGTCGCAATTGCGTTGTGTAGGAAGGTTAGAGACTACAAATATAGTTACTAACGGTTAACTTGCAAAATAATGAAGAGGAATAATGCTGACCGAGTATTGGATGAAAGGCTTCGGGCAGGTAGAAAGGCATTGAAATACATTCAAGGTAAATCTGATGAAATGCAAACCTTCATTTATAGCTATTTGAATTTTCCAGAAATAGAGTCTCCTGTGGATTATATAGGAAAGACTTTAAAGAAGGATAATAATTTGTAGATTATATAGGTAATTTCTATCTTTGTAGCGACACTGATGTCATAATCAGTGTTGCGTTAAATTGGCCGTCTGGGATGTGAATTTCGGACGGTTTTTTAGTAAAGTTGTAAATGTTCTACTATTGTTCTACAAAAATAATGTTAATTGAATGTTAATCCCTTTATTAATAGTAATTATAGAGGTATTTAATGTGAGATTCCGGTTCTGAAGGTCGTGCGTTTGAATCGCACCGGGGTCACAGAAAAATCCCTTGATAATCAGTTGATTATTGAGGGATTTCTGTTTTCTTATACCTTGTAGAACTGGGTTGAAATAGCAGATTTACCTCTTGTAGTTGGTAGTTGTTGGTTAATTGTTGGTGGAAAATATGATACCTAACATGCTGACATTCAAGGCAGAAATCAGAAAGAATGAGATGAAAGTTGGTGGAACTTTCAATGTGAAGATTAGAGTAACCTATAACAGAGAGGTTAAGAGGTTGGCTACTCATATCTTTGTAAGAACAGAAGACCTGACTAAGGACTTCAAGTTAAAGAATCTAAAGTACATCAAGGAAGCTGACAAATTAGTCAGATACTATGAAGAGTTATGCATGGGGCTTCCATTAGAGGCTTCCAATTTAACCTTAAGTGATATAATTGATTATATCCAAAAAGAGAAGGAGAAGAATATTCCTATTGACTTTATCCAGTTCTGTAAAGACTGGTTAACAACTACAGAGGTCAAAGGTAAGAGGAATTATCAAACTGCCCTTAATACCTTTATAGCCTTTTTAGGAAAGGATAAACTGAATACCAACCAAGTTACCAAGTTGTTAATGATGGAGTTCATGGAATACCTTCACAAGAAAAGGGCTAAACAAGTAGCAGAACTTCAGAAGAAAGGAAAGAGAATACCTTCCAACAGAATGGTATCTTTATACATGGGGAGTATCAGACATCTATTCAATGAAGCCAAGAAGAAGTATAATGACTATGACAGGAATGTCATTAGAATACCTAATTCACCTTTTGAGAATTTGGAAATACCAAAACAGGAAGCAACTAGGAAGAGGGCATTATCAGTAGAGTTAATCAAGAAGATATGGGAACTGCCTTATATCATCAATACCAATGGCAGGGAAAGGTTGTGTCCTTTCAACTTAGCCAAGGATTGTTTCATTCTCTCCTTCTGCCTAATAGGGATGAACTCTGCTGACTTGTACAACTGTACTGAAATGGAAGGTGGTTCAATTACTTATTACAGGACTAAGACTACAGACAGGAGACTTGACAAGGCTAAGATGAAAGTAGATGTTCTTCCTATCCTGTTACCTTTAATGAAGAAATATGAAGATTACACCCAGAAGAAGGTGTTCTGCTTCTATCACCTCTATTCTACTTTCAAGAACTTCAACAGAGCCATCAATCTTGGGCTAAAGCAGATTGGCAAGATACTAAAAATTGATGATTTGGAGTACTATGCTGCAAGGCACTCATGGGCTACATTAGCTGTTAACAAGGTAGGCATTGATAAGTACACTGTTCATGCTGCATTGAATCATATTGATGAGGCTATGAGAGTTACTGACATATACATTGAAAGGGACTTCAAGATAGAGAATGAAGCTAACAAGAAAGTGGTTGAGTATGTATTTAGCAACCATAATGAGTAGTCTTGTCCAAAAGTGAAGTAAGTTTAACACAAAAGAACCTCTGTAATTGATTGAATTATGGAGGCTCTTTAGTATATTTGTTCACTTACAATCTATATACTAACTACAAACTAAGTGAGATATGAGCAAAGAAGATGAACTGGCAAAAGAACAAGCAGAAGTAGTACCTAATACCTATGGTGACTTACATGATGCACCTTTAGAGTACATTGAGATATTATCCTCTGGGAAAGTAGGAGAAACTAAAACCATACCTCAAGACACAGTAATAACTAGTTTGGATAACCTACTATTTGGCAGAGCACCAGAAGTAATAAGAGAAGAAGTCAGTGACTCCTTCTGGAATCTGGCTGACTTCATAGATAAGATGCCTCATGGTATTGTAGACAAGAAGATACCAGGTATTGGAGCTACTACACTTGAAATAAACTCAAAGAGAAACTCAATCATAGTCTTTCCTACTAAGGCTCTGGCTTATGGCAAACACTCAAAGCATTCTAATACATTATATGTAGGTAGTGAGATTAAAGGTGAAAAGGAAAAGGTCACTAATCAGCAGATTGAGGAATACTTGGCTAAAGATGGATACAAGAAACTTCTAGTAGTTGCAGACAGTCTAGGTAGACTATTAGGTATCATAGGAAAAAACTATAAAGACTACTTCCTTATGATTGATGAGATTGATGTTCTCCAGACTGACAACAACTTTAGACCTCAATTGGAGAATGTGATTGACTACTACCTTATGTTCCCATTAAAGAACAGATGTATGGTAACAGCTACTATGAAGGAGTTCAGCAATCCACACTTAAAGACTGAATGTAGGTTTCCTATAACATGGCAATACAATACCCATAGAAATATAGACTTACTACATACAGATAATGTCACACAGGCTGTCATAGAAAAGGTTATCTCCCATCCTACAGAGAAGGTGTTCATTGCCTATAACTCCATACTCCAGATAAGAAACATTATATCATCACTAGATGAAGAAACCAGAAAGGAATGTGCTATCCTATGTAGTGAGGCATCCATAAAGGAAGCAGGAGAATACTTTGCACCTAAATTGGGGGACAATGATACCTTACCTGCTAGGATTAACTTTGCCACCTGTTGCTACTTCACTGGTATAGATATAGAGGATAGTTACCATCTAATCACTGTATCAGATGTAAGAAGAAGTCACTCAATGTTGACCTTAGATAGAATGACACAAATACATGGTAGATGCAGAAAGGATAATGGAGTACTAAGTGAAACTATCATATATAATACCTTAGGATATGTATCAGTAATGGAAAGTATGGATAGCTATGCAGTCACCCTCTTACATAAAGCTAAGAAGGTGCTCAAAGTAATAGAATCAGCAGATGATATTATGCAAGGTGACCATACCCTAACTGATCTGTTTGCAATGGTCAAAGAAGCCATAAGAGAGAAAGCACAAGAAAGAATTGCAGGGAATGAGTTAATCAATCTAATTAGGCAAGATGTGAATGGAAAGTATGTGCCTGCCTACCTCAATATAGATTACATCATTGAAAGAACCGAGTTGTATGCCTCATACTTCATGCCTGAAACACTGAAAGAAGTACTAAGTAAACAGGTTAAAATCATTAGCTACAAATCCCTGAAGTATGATGCATCTCCAAAGCAAAGTAGCATAGAAAAGGCTAATAAGGATGCACAAAACAAACTAACAGACAGCAATATCCAAGATGCCATAAAATACATCAAAACATTATCAACCACAGGACAGTTGAATGATAATACCTTGTACTCATATACTAGACATTGCAGAAGTAAAACTAAGATATTCTTAGAGAGATTCATTAAGCTATATAGGTATGTTGACCTTGATAGTCTGCTACATCAACTATGGGAAAGTAGAACAAGTAACAGTGTAGTCTTCAAGAACCTCAATAATACAGTCATGTACTGGGCACTAGATGAAGAGCATCCTTTCAAAGTTGCTATAAGAAGAAGTCTCACCTTAAATAAGAGCTATTCAGCAAGTGAGATACAAGAGATATTAGCTCCTATAGTTCAGTATCATCTACATAAGGTACTGAAACCAAGAAAGTATGTAGTCTTATTGAAAAGTATGTATGCTACTGATAGAACATCTAGGAATAAATACACCATCAGAGGAGAGAATCCAAGAGGTTTTAAAGAACATACTGGCAGGATAGCTACCAAGGAGAATAATTTGTTAAAGCTATTTATGTTATAGAAAGTTAATAAACAACCAAATAAATGATAAGGATGTTGGTATTACTGATATTATTTGCTATATTTACACCTGATAATCAGGTATTTATAGAGTGATTCACCTCTAATATGACATTAACTATCAACAGAACCAACCTTAGGGTCAAATATCACCCTATACTAATTACCTTTAGTCCTTTATTACTGTAGGTAATTAGTATGGAGTGGATTTTGACCCCTCTAAAACAAGAATTAATGACAACAGCAAAACCATACACTATCATCCCCATTGAAGCTTGCAGGTACTTCAATCCAAAGCAGCTCTACCTGTTAGCAGGTCTGTATATCAATGCCCACTACCAAAGAGGAAGTAACTACATGACAACAGATACTACTTTCAGCCAGTTGTCAGAGCTTACAGGAGTAAACACAGATTATATCAAGGACTCCTTTATCCCCAGACTAAAGGAACTAGAAGATAAAGGATATAGAGTAGAAACTATACAGCAGCAAAGAGAGATTAGAAGGAATATTTATTATCTACCTAATCCACCAGAGAATTTCAGGATTATATGGGCTGAGTTATTTAATGACAGCTCTTTAAATCCAGAAGAGAAAGGAGTTATGATAGGGTTATACTGCCTTTGTGTTAACAATGAGTTCAGGATAGACCTATCAGATAAACTCATTTATAGTCACTTGGATATGGCAAAGAACACATATAAAAAGTATAGAGACCTACTGATTGAAAAGAAAGTAATCTGGTCTTCCTATGATGTTCCAATGAAACTAGTAGGGACTGAACACATGGAAGCTAAAGTCCTTCTGTACCCTCACTTGGGTTACAATACTTGGATAGACAAAGTTACATCAGATGTACCAGATGATGATGAAATCAAGCATTACCTTGATACTATTAATGATGAATGAATGATACAGACCCCAATACCCCCTGTTTTCACACCAGAAGACAGGGGCTTTCTATATCTGTACATAACTAATATATAGCACTCCCTACTGTCATCTGATATACTGTCTCCCTGATATTTTTAATTTTTATTTTCAATTTCTGTAAACTTGATACCTACAAGTGCACTCTAAGTCACAAAGTCTCCCTCCCCTTACCTTAGGAGTGGGATATCCCCCTCTGCAACAATAATAAAAATACAATTATGGAAAAGTTAAAGTTCTTAGAGACAGTGACAGTGAATGAGTTCAAGGCTCAAAAGGGAGTAAGCAAGATTGAAATCAAGCAGAATCCTCATACAGGTAAGTGCTTCTTTGTTTATGGTTGTGAAACAGGTGCAGTTAGTGACAAGTTCCTTAATGGAGAGGTTACCAATCCTGTTATCTCCCAAGTATGTTCACCTGATACAGGTGACATGTTTTATATGCTGCATCAGAGAGGTGAAGGTGGAGCTATGACACTGGCAACTCTATGATGAGTGTCAATGTAGACCTCAAGGAGGCAGGTTCATTAGGACTTGCTTCCTTTTTTCTTTATGAATTATACATCAACTATTAATATTATTCAGATATGTTGAACTTAAGAGTTTCATCCAAGAAGCAGGCTAAAATTAAGCTTGCTCTACAAGGCTGTGCAGGTTCAGGCAAGACCTATTCAGCATTACTTTTAGCTTATGGTTTATGCAATGACTGGACTAAGATAGCCATCATTGACAGTGAACATGGAAGTGCAGACCTTTATGCTCACTTAGGTGCTTATAATGTATTAAGTCTAAGTGATAATTTTACACCTGAAACTTATATACAAGCTATTGAAATATGTGAAGGTGCAGGCATGGAAGTTATCATCATTGATAGCATTTCCCAGTGTTGGGATAACTTGCTTGAATATCATGCAGGATTACAAGGTAACAGTTTCACCAATTGGCAGAAGGTGACACCCAGAATCAATGCTTTTATGCAGAAAGTATTGCAGTCTGGAAGCCATGTAATATGCACTATGAGATGCAAACAGGACTATGTTCTAAGTGAGAAGAATGGTAAGATGATACCGGAGAAAGTAGGACTTAAAGCTGTCATGAGAGATGGTATAGACTATGAGTTTACCATAGTCTTTGACATCAACATGAAGCACCAAACTATTGCATCTAAAGACAGGACAAACCTGTTTATAGGTAAGCCAGACTTTACCATTACACCTGCTACAGGTCAGATAATACTTGATTGGTGTAATGATGGTGTCAATCTGGAGATGATAAGAAGTAAGATTAACAGTAGTAAAACCATTGAAGAACTGACCGCCATCTATCATCAATTTCCTGAATGGTATCAGCAGTTAACATCAGACTTTATGCAGAAGAAAGCAGCACTTCAGGTACAAAAGAATCAACCAACTATTAACTATACCCCTAATTACATTAGATATGGAAACAATGCAGTTGCAACCAGTCAGAGCTAATCTGATATACCCTAATAGAAATAAGGTAGATAATCCTTATATTCAAACAGTTGAGCCAATAGAAATCATCAACACAGGCATTATATCAACAAATCCTGTGGAAGCTGAACCAATAAGCACCAGAGAAGGCAATAAGTTACCTTTTATTGAGGCTAATACAAAGGAAGTAACCATGCAGTACCTCAAGGAAGAATGTATCACACCTGTATTCTCTAAAGATAATGAGGTTACTATATCACACTCCAGTTTCATTGAAACAGTATGGGAAGCAGCTAATAAGGTGTTCTCCAATGAGAGAATAGAAGAACCTGCCATCAGGGTAAGCCATGTTATCAAAGGTAGGATACCGGAAGCTATTCATAAACCAGTGAATCAATTACTGGAATCAGATAAAACCATTTACTTTGAGAGAATGATGTTCTGTTTTGAGATACCTACCATATATGAGGATATTGCAGGTAACAGACTGAATTTAACCATAGGTGGAGTTAGGGCTTATAACCATGAGAACCTCTACAGCAAGAAGGGTGCAGAGAAGTTCAAGGTATTTATAGGTTTCAAGAACTTAGTCTGCTGTAACATGTGTGTATCAACAGATGGTTACAGGTCAGAATTAAAGGTTATGAGTACTGCTGAACTATTGAATGCAGTGATGAGGCTGTTCCAAGAGTACAATATAGCCCAACACTTGTATTATATGTCAGCTTATAAGGATACTTATATGAGAGAGTCCCAATTTGCACAATTCTTAGGCAGATGCAGATTATATCAGTTCTTACCAGTAAACCAGAAGAAGAAGTTACTACAGATGTTAATGACTGATACCCAAATAGGATTAGTTGCCAAAGCATATTACAATGATGATAACTTTAGCACCCTTCTGGACAGCAGGGAAATCAGCATGTGGAATGTGTACAACTTACTAACTGGAGCTAATAAAAGTAGCTACATTGATAACTTCTTGGACAGGTCACTTAATGCCACCCAATTGGCAGAAGGACTTAATAAGGCTTTATATGGTGAAAGTGAATATAGTTGGTTCATTAATTAGTGTATCTTATGGACAGTATAATGAATGTGGCAGAGGTTCAATTGAGCTATAAAAGTAATGTCAAATCATCAACTAGATACAAGATAAACAGCTCACAGGATGCCTATGAACTATTGACAAAGTACTTCCCTGATGACACAATAGAATACAAGGAAAGCTTTAAAGTAGTACTACTTAATCAGTCTAACAAAGTACTGGGTATAGTACCTATTTCAGAAGGTGGAATCTCTGCAACTTATGTAGATGTAAGGCTGATATTACAAGCTGCCTTACTGGCTAATGCAACACAGGTAATATTGGCACATAATCACCCTTCTGGAAGCATGAAACCCAGTACTCTGGATGATGCTTTGACTGAAAAAGTAAGGAAGGGGGCTGAACTCATGGAAATTCATGTAGCAGACCATATAATCTTAAGTCCAGAGAAGGAGTACTATTCCTATAATGATGAAGGAAAGCTATAAACATTTAACCTTCTAAGGTCTACAATATCCTACCTTCTATTAAATCCATCCCCCTCTGCTGTTATTATACCATTATGATGGGAAATTTCTCCTGTCTCACTTTCTTGCATATTATATATACAAAGTAAGTGATGCAGAATGGCAAATCAGGGGATAGTTTTATAGAGGTTGACTGCCTCTTTTAATATAGGTTGAGGGTATTTGATTACAGGGTAAAGCGATGTACTGCTATAATAACTTAACCACTTGAGGTTCGGTGAAGTATGTAAACATGAATTATAGCAATAGTTAGTAAGTTAGACTAAATTAAATATTGATTGAATTATGTGTGAGATTATCTTGATTCTAGTGGGGTTTATCCTCACCAGTATGATACTTAAGGATTAAGAGGTTATATACCTCTTACTATGTGTTTTTATTGTTGTTGATAGCCCTAGTTCTTCATGGATTGGGGCTTTAACTAGTGTATATATGACAGCATTAGATATGATATTACAGTGGTTCATATTGATAGTTACTGGTGCTCTATTTATCAATTGAACATATAGAAAGTGAATAATTAAGCCTACCTTTGTGCAATAAGGATATAAGCCTACACCTATGGTACTGATATGGCTTTAAACCTATTAAAAGTAGCTCTCAAATGATGGTTTATTACTGGAAAGTTCTATCTTTGCAGCATGAACTAATTAAATGAGAACTAATGAAATAGAAGTTTAACAAGACATATTAGATAAAGAAGTGTTTGCTTCTTACTTGTGACAGTCCTAAAATTACCACCTTGAAGACTAACAATCACAGCAGTAAGTAGTGGATACTCATACCATTAGGTGTGGGCTTCCCTTATATTGTGTGATTGTGAGCATGTGGTAATGCTTTGGACTCCCAATAAGGTTAGGCTCACACCTTCTTTTTGTAGTATGGTTACAAAAGGAAATACCATGAAATATTATTATGTATTATTACTAACATTAGTTATTGTATCTTGTAACAGCAACCAACAGAAATCCTCCTCATCTAATAAGGAGACACCTCAACTTAGCACTGCCCAAGATTCAGTACCAGAAGGTTGGTACAATGAAACACTCACCCCTTATACAGGTAAAGATAAAGCTGAAAAGAATATGATCAGCCAAATGAATACCTACAATCAAGCCTTGTTGAGAGGAGATATAAATAATGCTTCCCTATACATATATCCTGATGTTATTAAATATTGTAAGAAGTACTATCCAGAATTATCTGATAGAGCTATTATACAAACCTTATATAAGGATATGTCAGAAATGTATCACACTTTAAAGACCACCTATGATGAGAAAGGCATTGATTACAACATCATAGTTAGTAACATAACTAACAGGGTAGCAGACAAGGAGTATATCATTATCACATTTGAAGTGGTAGGTGTACTTACACAAGGAGAGAAGTGCATTCACGACAACCCAGAAACTAATATAGGTGTATCACATAATAAAGGTAAGAATTGGACATTCCTTGCCCTTACTGATGATGTTCCTAATATATTAAGGATGAGGTTTGATGAAGAGATAATTAACAAAATAATGAATTACTAGAATTTAAAATTATGGAAATTAGGAATTTAAGCCAGGAGGAAGAGCAGAAGCTCTGTAGATTAAGGGATATGATAGTTTTAGCTTTGTCTGGAGATGGAATTTTATCAGCAGAAGAAGAGCTATGTATCAAAACTGTAATGACTATGAAATCTATAAAGTTAGACTATGTTGAATTGGTACTATCAGACCCTTTTGCTATCAAGGATAGTTATCCAACTACACATAAAGAGAAGCTAGAATACTTAGCAGACATAGTACAACTTATGATGTCTGATAATAAATGCCCCATTAAAGAAATAAAATACTGTGAAGCCATTTCAGATAAACTTGGTCTTAGCAGAGATGATTTGAGCACATGTGTAGAAGCTTGGTCTTTTGACTACCCAAAAGCAGCAGATGATTATGTTGCTAATGGTGGAATAATAGTGAGATGATTATGTGGTGGATAATAGTTATAGGAATAATAGTATTCATCATCTATAGACTTACCAAAGAGCATGATGAATATGTAGATAAACACATTACCAGCTTTGGTGGAATGAGGGTTAAGTACAAACCCCTAATAGATTACTTAATTGAACCACAAGGAGCTAGAATAGTTAAAGAAGCCAATGAATATATTGTTATATCTTCTTCTTGTTGGACAGTAAATATCAACTATTCTGCTGGAGATTTAATCATCTCTTTGAAAGGAAGCATGCCACTTATAGGGCAGTTCTCCAAGAAATGGACATATCCTTCAGGATACCCACAAGATAAAATGATAGAGGAAATGGAGAACTATATGACTTGGCTAATGGAAGAATATCAGAGACTAAGTAAAGGTTAAGATATGGAATATCATCTTTCCTTTGGATTACATAAAGCTAAATTGCCCATTATCCCTATTGAGATAAAGGAGCAATATCTTTGCTTCATCTTAGATACTGGAAGCACCTGTAATCTGATAGACAGTACTGTAGTAGAATATTTCAAGGATATAGTAGAACCAGTTGGTGACTATTGTATCAGTGGAATAGAAGGAACTAAGCACAAGGTAGACATAGTTGCTCTGCCTTTTAACTTTGAAGGTCAGGTTTATAAGCCCAGATTCTGTGTAAGACCCTTACTGGATGCTTTTAAAAGCATTGAGGATGAAAGTGGAATACAAGTACATGGCTTGCTTGGTACTGACTTCTTACTGGAAAACCAGTGGATTGTTGACTTTAGAACATTGACACTAATTCATTAACCCAATACAACACTACTATGCCAAATCCAGAACCTAACAAGTGGGCTGGTATCCTGTTGATAGCAGGTACAGCCTTACTAATCATCATCATGGTGATACTGACAATCATAGCTAGTTCTCATATGTAATAAGAAGAAAAAGGCAAATGAAGTATTTCAAGTAAGTTACTTTGAATACTTGCAACCCTGACCTTATTAAAGCTCTGATAGGGTATTTACACTCATGCCTACTTATACCAAATGGACATCTATTGAATGACACTTTAAACTAATTAAGTTATGAAACAGAAGCAAGTAACTTAGCACATCTAAGTGCTATTGGTAGCATGTTACTAGCATAATAGTAATGCTACCATTGTTGGTTAATAGTTGGTTGACCAACCCCAAAAGAGATTATTATAGGACTAGCAGCTACATGATTTACAGGAACTTATAGACTAGATTCCGGTTCTGAAGGTCGTGCGTTTGAATCGCACCGGGGTCACAGAAAAATCCCTTGATAATCAGTTGATTATTGAGGGATTTCTGTTTTCTTATACCTTGGATAACTAAAACTAAATGCAGGATTTAGCCCTTGTAATTGATTTTTGTTGGTCTATTGTTGTTCCCAAGAAACCAATGTTATATGTTGACTATCAAAGTGAAATCTTTCTTTTATCTCGTAAGAGGTTCTATTATTAGTCTTTCTTTGTATAAGAATTACAAACTAATCGTCTATTTGGGTCATCTGGAAAATCCGGATTAGTTATTTGATTATAAAATTCCCAGTCTCTTTCAAGTCTTTGGGCTACATCTATGTTGGCTGTATAGCAGATGTATTTTTTTATTTGCTACATCCAGAATGCCATAGGTAAGAATATCCTTTTCCTTTCCCTCCTTATTTATATATGTACTCTTGACCAATAATATCTTATATTTTCCGTCTTCCCGAGTACAGTATTCTTTATTGTTCTCAAGAGTATATGTGCCGGAGACATCTGTAAAATCATTGGAGGCCATTTCTACGATAATCTGTTTGGGCTCTCCTGTTTCCGGAGTGTCTGTCGAGTCATTGTTGCATGCGGATAGCAAGATGGCGGATAAGAATAATAGTTTAAGTAATTTCATCTTTATATTTTATTTGTTTTTGATCCTTTTTTTAGTCTAGTATATTATTTATAGTGCAAATGTACAGTTTTTGTGTGATATAAAAGCGGTAATGAGTAAAATAAATGTGTTTCATATTCTTGATATTTAGATTCATAATCCTTAGATAGTCAGTCATGTATTTTGCTTTGCATTTTCTCAAACCTAGTTAGTTATTATTGTATGTAGTTGCATAATTTAGCCTAAATAGAATGAAAAAGTTGATTTAAATAAAAGGATTCTCGTGAGAAATGCTAACTTTGTAGATATGAAAAAGTAAGGAATGATATTCTGTAGTAGTATGTTCATAGCTTTCCAGATGTAGACATTTGACGATAAATTATATTAATCCCAATAAATATAAATAAGAATGGAAGAAGCTAGAAAAAAGAAATGGGGTAGTGTTGCGCTGATTATCGGAGCTATTGCTTTTATCATTATTATGATTTACTTTACAGTTATTTCAAGTCTCAACATGTAAAACAGATCATTATGGCGTTGAAAAATTAAAGCTTGGACATTTCGTTTGAATCTGTCCAAGCTTGTTTTTTATGGTTCCGGATGATTGACCGGCAATATGGTAACGCTTTTTCTTTAGCTTCTTGAAACCTGAAGTCCCTTATCAGAAAGAGTCATTTCTACAAAACGAGCACGAGGATTGGGGGCTTGTTCCGTCAGTATCCGTCGGATTTGTCCGGCTGCTTGCGGGTCTTTGGCTACCATATATAAATAGCCTCCGCCACCTGCACCGGGGAGTTTGTATCCCAGGGTGTAATCCTTGATTTTTTCGATAATGGCTGCTACTGCCGGTGGATTGGTTCCGCAGTCTAATGCCTGGTTCTGTATCCAGGTTTTGCCGACCAAACGACCGAAACTCTCGAAATTACTTCGTAAAATGGCTTCACTCATATCCATTGCATGAGCTTTCATTTCGGTCAGCAAGCTTAGATGCGGACCGGAATTGAGGAACATGGAACTGACAATCTCCGCCAAAATACTTTTAGCAGTACGAGTAATTCCCGTATAATATAACAGATGACAGTCGCGGTAATCAGGATGAACAAAGAGCTGATCGGGTAACCAGCGTACTAATGGATTCTGTTCGAAACCAGCTTCGGATTGAAGCAACTTAATACCGGAAAAGACACCGCCATATTGATCTTGCCAACCTCCTCCTGTGGTCAGGAGCTGCTCTAATACTAATGTGTAACTACATATATCATTTTTATCCCAAGCCAGTCCGCAGAAATCATTGATTGCTCCGAGCACGGTAGATGCCAGTATGGAACTGGTTCCCAAGCCAGAGCCCGCAGGAATAGCAGCCAGCAGAGTAATTTCGATTCCTGAACCGAAATCTTCCAGCTGTTTAGCTAAAGAAGGATAAGATTCCGTAGAGAATGCCGGTGCAAACCCCGCCAATGTAAGGGCGGCTTTCGGAATAGAGAATGGAGAACCTACCTTTTTAAAATCTTGCAGTTCCTCGTAATTCCTTATCACTTCCATTGCACCCATGTCGATAGAGCGAAGAGTGATGTGATATTCCTTGCAAGGTTTCACATATACTTGTAGCGGCGGTTGACCGTTCAGTTCGATAGCAAGATTTACAACACTTCCCCCTGAATAAAGAGAGTAGGGAGGTGTGTCCGTCCACCCTCCGGCCACATCAATACGCACAGGACTGCGTCCCCATACGATTTGATCGGAATAAACGTTGAGTATGGGATGGCTCTTTCGTTCGCTCATTACCCCCAATAAACCGTCGCGAAGCAGTTGAAAGGCTGCCTGTTCCTCTTTGGCACAATCCTTGTCTTCATGTAGTTTCATGATACGTGCACGAAGCATCCGGTTGTGTATCCGTAACATGGGGGCAGCATCTTCTTTCAAGACGTCAGGCATGCCCAGATTGAAACGTACAAATTCATTTGCGGCATCCAGCAAATCGAGTTGATAGAATACGCTCTTCTCATAATTGGCCGCCAATCCTTTCCAGTTCTCCTTGCGGAAAGCATTGCGCTGTTCGTAAAGACGCTTGAGGTTGGCGTTTGCGGATATTTCGTCTGCAGAAACTTTTTCTGCTTTCAACCAAAGTTTTTTCCCTTCTTCCAGTTGTGGCTCCGAGGTCATCCAGCGTACTAATATGCCTAAATCTTCCACAGAAGCCACTTTGGGGAAGATGGATGCCGATTGTAAATCATCTGTACGCCCTTTTATATCCTCCCAGGTAATTCCTCTATCTTCCATCCAACGGGTAAAAGGAACATTAAGGTAAGTAGTCGTTATTTTGTCCAACGCTCCTTTGAATACATCATCCAATCCATACGGACGCGCAACAAACTCATTCTCACCGATAGGAATAATGTCGATGCAAACCCCATCCGGCAAATTTATGCTCCACTGGTTTTCAGGAACTCCTGTAATAATCTGGCGGGAACCTAATTTCCATTCTTTTCCCACCTGGCTATTCTCAATCCATAAATTGGCGTTGTCGGCAGAAAGAGAAACTTGTGTGATGGAATTCTGTATAAAGATAGCCGGATTTGGCTTTACTTTCCGGTGCATGATTCTTCTTTGGTCCCGTACCTTGTCCTGTATGGCTAAAGTAGAAGAAATCAGTTCGTGACTTGTGCCGTAATGGTAGAATTCTCCACCCGGCAACGGCAATATAGCTACGGATAACTGATTGATTTCTTCATCTTTCGTTTTAGGATGCTCTCCCAAAGCCAAACCATAGTCCGAGTATAAGTCATAATAAGTAATATCCTTCGTACCTTCTTTCAATGACCGTTTCATCGATACTTCTATGGCGCGGTCACTCAAAATCCAGATGCCGATATCCATCAGGAAAAGATGAGTTTTCGACAATCCTTCCAACTCTTCCAAAGAAGGTTTCTGCAACATGAAATCGAGCACCTCCGGTTTTTTCCGATCGGAAACAAACACGCCATGATGAGTTGCCAATGAAGGATTCACCCACAGCCCGTAGCATACTACATCTGCGTTCGGAATATCCTGAAGCGGTTTTTCCGAACGGATATATACGTCTCCGCTAGCAATCAGCGTATTCAGACCGGTCGGAGCCTGATTCATAATCCTTTCATAGAGCGGGAGCTGCAATGATAACAGATTCTGTCCCAGCTTTTGTCCTCTTTCCCAACTGAAGATCGGGATAGGAGTTAATATTTTGCCGGAAGGGCCGTAACTGGGTAGCCGACGGCTTTGTCCGCCTGCATGGAGCAATATTCTTTTTTCATGTCCTATCCAGTTGCTGAAAGACTCTTGTGGAGCGAATGTCTGATGACAAGCTTGCAATAACCACGTAGTTCCCCCGCCGGAGCCTAGTTTGCTCCCTATGGGGTCTGATGTACAAAACCAATCGGTATGGCTAACTTCTTCCAGTTCGTGGAAGCAATGGATCAAGTTGGGTGGTAAAGATAATAACTTTTGCATAGTAGAATCTGCGTTGGCTTAGATAAAATCTAAGCGAATTAAACTCCCGTAAAAATACTATTTATATTCCTGCTTTTCAATATTTTTCTTCTGTTTTGAAGAATAAATTTTCTTTTCAGCTTTTAGATGTCATTTTCAGTCATCATGTCCCAGGTGTCATTAAGTGCCTGCATGGATGGAAATAATAAATCAGCCCCGGCATCCAGCAACACTTGCCCGTTCAAAGGACCCGTATTGACTGCTATGGTGAAAATACCCGCGTTGTGTCCGGCTTCCACTCCTAACGGAGCGTTTTCTACTACAACCGCTTCATCCGCTTTGATCCCTCCTTTTTTCAAAGCCATCAAATATGGCTCGGGATTGGGTTTGCCATATTTCACATCGAACGCTGTAACCATCAGTTCTTTGTGAAACATTCCCGGATAGTTGTGTTCCAGCCGTTCGAGCAGGGATAACTGACCGGAGCCGGTGACCACCATCGGAATCAGCCCGTCCTTCTTCACTTTTTGCAGTAACTCCCATGCACCGGGCATAGGCTTTGCTTCGGGATATGAATTGAACAAAACACTTTTCTCCTGATAGATACTTTCTATCTCCTCCTGTGTGGCTTCTCTACCCAATTCACGTTGAAAAACAATATTGATTGTAGAGGCTCCTGTCCGTCCTTCATGCATATATGCTTCTTCGCGACTAAGAGTGAGCCCATGAGATTTCATTACTTTATGCCAGGCTTCCGAATGATAAGGCATAGAGTCAAAGAGTACGCCGTCCATGTCAAACAGGACGGCTTTCAGTTTCTTTTTCATACTTTGTACGTTGCGGAATCTTTTTAAGATGATATTTTATTTTTTTATGAGCATTTTCTTCAGATCAGACACGGGAATAACTACATCGTATTGTTTCCCGGAATCCTTGCCGATATATCTGTAGGTAATATTTTTATTGTTCTCCACGCAGGTTTTTATGAATATCTGGGTGGCAGGATCGGTCTGGCTTGACAGCGTTGACACAATACCCTCTTTCACTTCAGCTGCGTTTTCTTCAATCTGGCTGATAGGACACAACTCTTCGTCCACACTGCATATATAAACAACCGATTCACCTATGATTTCGATTTTTTCGACAACGACTTCTTCACTGGCCTGCATTGGAAATTGCAGATTCGCCATTTTCAGTTGCGCTTCAAGCTTTGTCTGTCCGCTTTGTGCCGGGTCGGCATTTGTATTGATAACCTCTTTCAATTCTTCGGCAGTAAGTTCGCAAACCGCTTGTTCGCCCGACTTATTCCCTACAAATATCATGTGTAATCCGGAATTACACTTAGCCATCAACTTCAGCATTTCCTTTACATCAGCAGCCGGATTCTGAAACATCATTTTGATAGATGATTTCATGCTTTCCGGATTATCTTTCAAAATCTTAATATTGGTAATTTCCTCGTTCATGTTGAGAGTGTACACTACGTTATCCCCGTCGTAGATGATACTGGTAATATTGCCGACTTCTCCCATGTCCAGCGGACACTGTTTGTTGGCTATCCCGATTACAGTTTTGAGTTTGGCTTCCTGACAACCGGTCATGACTATCATTAGCAATGATACGCTACATAGTAGCATGAGTCCACTGGACTTCTTTAATAAATTTCCTGCCATTCTATTTGTTTTTTAAGTTTGATTCGCTTCATCTACAACTGTATACGAGGCAAAGATAACGATAAAAAATGAGAGATAAGTTAGAAAGGGAAGATAGTTGCAAATGACGCTCCCAAGCGATTAACTACATAATTATTTGCTGTTTAGAAGAATATGTGTATTTTTGTAACGTTATAAACTCGACGATAGCATGAAAAAGAGAGTATTATTGTTGCTACCATTGTTTTTAGGCGCCTGCTCTGATAGTGGGGAAAGTCCTGTTATCAAGATAGAAAAGCTTTATGCGAAGATCGAATCGGACGGTGAAAATACCAGTTCCGATGAAAAAGACTATGCGAATCAGAGGGAGGAACTGCCCGCCTTGAAAGTGGGAGATGAAGTGAAAGCCTTTCTGCTTTTGGATGGAAATGGGGCAGAACTGAAAACCTTTAAACTTCAGAATGACGATGAAGTGGATACCAAACTCTTTTATGAGCAAACAGAAGTATCTACAGAGGGAAATCTGACAGATGTGGAAAAAGGACAGCTTCGTTTTAAGGATGGGGTGTCAAAAGCCAAAATTATGGTGATTGCGACCATTAAACAGGTAGATAAGAACGGTGATGTGAAATTAGAGTTCTATCTTTCTTCCAAAGCCGAATGTGAAGGAGCACAGGAAGAAATCGGTTTGAAGACGAAAGTGGAAGATGAGAAGTAGAAGTGGTGAGCAGTAAACGGTACAACGGGCAATAAGCGGTACAATCGGAAACTGCAATCAATTGAATATAATAATGAACGGTGAACAAATCCATGTATATAGCATAGTTGTTCACCGTTCATTGTTTATAGTTTACCGTTTATAAAACGTTCTTGATTTATAGTTTTGCGCGGATTGCTTTGGATTCCTCTTCATAACCCGGTTTGTCCAGCAAGGCAAACATATTCTTTTTGTATGCTTCCACACCCGGTTGGTTGAATGGGTTCACGCCCAGCAAATAACCGCTGATACCACAAGCCTTTTCGAAGAAATAGAGCAGACCACCGATGTTATATTCGCTCAATTCCGGAAGTACGATGCGCATATTAGGTACGCCACCGTCTACGTGAGCCAGCTGCGTTCCCAGTTCGGCCATCTTGTTCACTTCGTCCACACGTTTGCCGGCTAAGAAGTTCAAGCCATCCAGATTTGCTTCGTCAGAAGGAACTTCCAGTTTGTGGTTAACCTTCTCTACTGAAATCACAGTTTCGAAGATAGAACGTTCGCCTTCCTGAATCCATTGACCCATAGAATGAAGGTCTGTAGAGAAATCTACCGATGCAGGGAAGATACCCTTATTATCTTTTCCTTCCGATTCTCCGTAAAGCTGTTTCCACCATTCGCTTACATAGTGCAGTTTCGGGCAGAAGTTAACGAGGATTTCGATCTTCTTGCCATTTCTGTACAACTCATTGCGGGTAGCAGCATAAATAGCAGCCGGGTTTTCAGCAAATGCAACGTCCGATCCGCATACTTTTTCCATATCGGCAGCACCGGCAACCAGTTTGTCAATATCAAATCCGGCTACTGCGATAGGCAGCAAACCAACCGGAGTCAGTACAGAGAAACGTCCGCCTACGTTGTCAGGGATGATAAATGTTTTATATCCTTCTTTGTCGGCTGTAACACGGGCAGCACCTTTTTTAGCGTCCGTCACTGCAACGATTACTTTCTTTGCAGTTTCCTTGCCGCGCTGATCTTCGCATTGCTTTTTCAGCAAACGGAAAGCAAGAGCTGTTTCAGTGGTAGTTCCTGATTTAGAAATATTGATGACGCCGAATTTCTTATCTTTCAGATATTCAGTCAGTTCGTACAGATAATCTTCGCTGATATTGTGTCCTGCATAGATCATGACAGGAGCCGTTTTCTTTTCCTGCAGCCAAGTGAAGCTGTTAGACAAAGCTTCGATTACGGCACGGGCACCCAGATAGCTGCCACCGATACCGGCAACGATTACTACTTCACAGTTATCTCTTAATACTTTTGCTGTAGCGTTCAGGTCGGCTAAGTGTTCTTTAGTGATAGAAGAAGGCAAATGCAACCATCCTAAAAAGTCATTACCTTTGCCTGTACCTTTTTCAAGCATTTCCTGTGCGGCTTTTACTTCAGCTTCGTAAGCAAAAACCTTTTCTTTGGAGATAAATCCAAATGTCTTTTCAATGTTTAAACTAATCATATCGTTCTTGTTTAAAGATTATCTAAAAGAGTCAGTCAGCAATTTAATCTCGATCATTGGTGAGATACGTTCGTATAGGATGTTATACACAGCGTCCAGTATCGGCATATTGACATGATGATGCTTATTGATTTCTTTGATACATTTCGTACCATAGTACCCCTCTGCAATCATTTCCATTTCAATTTGCGCACTCTTCACGGAATACCCTTTACCTATCATCGTTCCGAAAGTACGGTTACGACTAAAGTTGGAGTAGCCGGTCACCAATAAATCCCCCAGATAAACAGATTCATCCACGTTTCTGTTCAACGGATGCACCGTGTTCAGGAAACGATTCATTTCCTGAATGGCGTTAGAGATCAATACAGCCTGGAAGTTGTCGCCATATTTCAGTCCGCTACAGATACCGGCAGCAATGGCATACACGTTTTTGAGCACCGAACTGTATTCGATACCCGCCACGTCATCACTGACAGATGTTTTGATGAAGCTGCTTCCCAGACGGCGTGCGAAGATACGTGCCTTGTCTTTATCAGGGCAGGCGATAGTCAGGTAGGAGAGGCGTTCCAAAGCCACTTCTTCTGCGTGGCAGGGACCTGCAAGGACTGCTATGTTTTCTGGTGGCACACCATATTCTTTTGTGAAGTATTCCGATACAATAACGTTGTCATCGGGTACGATTCCTTTGATAGCGGTGATGATAAACTTATCTTTTATCTTGGTTTTCAACTTTTTCAGATGCGCCTTCAGATAAGGAGAGGGAGTGACGAAGATCAGTGTATCCGATTCTTTCACAACATCGTTGATGTTGGAACTGAAAGTGATGCGTCTCGTATCAAATTTCACTCCTGTCAGATAAGCCGGATTGTGCCCTAATCGTTTAAAATCGGCAATGCGGTCGTCTCGCCGCATGTACCAATTGATAGAGTCCTCTTGGGCCAGACACATCTTTGCGATGGCTGTAGCCCAACTTCCTCCGCCCATTATCGCTATCTTGCCGGGTAATTTCATTTGTATGGATTTGGATGAAGAACTTATTAAATTTTCTGTATCCACTCAGTTACGTCGTTTACCGACGGATTGGTCAGTTCTAATTTATATTTCTTGTTAATGCCGCAGATGTCCTGGTGCAGCTTCTGCGGATTGACATCTTTCATGTCGGCAACTGTGTTGTAACCGGCTTTTTGAATCACCGGAACCCAGTCTTCTGCAATTCCCAATTCCATGTATTTGGCAGCAGCGTCTTTTTTCACTACTTTTTCCGGGCGCATTTGCGGGAAGAACAATACTTCCTGAATGGTAGTCTGTCCGGTCATTAACATCACCAGACGGTCGATACCGATACCGATACCCGATGTAGGAGGCATACCGTATTGTAAAGCGCGCAGGAAGTCCTGATCGATAATCATCGCTTCGTCGTCTCCCTTGTCGGCCAAACGCATTTGTTCTTTGAAACGTTCTTCCTGATCCAGCGGATCGTTCAATTCCGAGTAGGCATTAGCCAGCTCTTTACCGTTCACCATCAGTTCGAAACGTTCGGTCAGTCCCGGTTTAGAGCGGTGCATCTTGGTCAGCGGAGACATTTCAACCGGATAATCGGTGATGAAAGTCGGCTGGATATATGTACCTTCGCAGAATTCTCCGAAGATTTCATCAATCAGCTTGCCTTTACCCATCGTCTCGTCGATTTCTTCCATCTTCAGTTCTTTGCAGACTTGGCGGATTTCCTCTTCGCTCTTGCCGTTCAGGTCATATCCTGTCTTTTCTTTGATAGCGTCCAGAATAGGCAGACGGCGGTAAGGAGCTTTGAAGTTGATGGTTTTTCCGTCAACCACTGTTTCTGTGCTACCGTTTACTGCGATACAAATACGTTCCAACAACTTTTCGGTGAAATTCATCATCCAGTTGTAATCCTTATATTGTACGTAGAGTTCCATACAAGTGAACTCCGGGTTATGGGTTTTGTCCATACCCTCGTTACGGAAGTTCTTACCTATTTCATATACACCTTCAAAACCACCTACGATCAGTCGCTTCAGATAAAGTTCTGTTGCGATACGCAGGTAAAGATCCATGTCCAGTGAGTTATGGTGAGTGATGAACGGTCGTGCGCTTGCTCCACCGGCAATAGATTGCAGGATGGGAGTTTCCACTTCCGTGTAACCGGCTTCGTCCAAAGCATTGCGCAATGTTTTCACAACAGTGGCACGTTTCAGGAATGTTTCTTTGATACCGTCGTTCACTATCAGGTCTACATAGCGTTGGCGATAACGGAGTTCGGGATCTTCAAAAGAATCGTAAGCTACCCCGTCTTTGTATTTAACGATAGGCAACGGTTTGATAGACTTTGCAAGTACAGTCAGTTTCTTAGCATGGATACTGATTTCACCCATTTGTGTACGGAACACGAAACCTTCGATACCGATAAAGTCACCTAAGTCGAGCAGGCGTTTGAAAACAGAGTTGTACAGTTCCTTATCTTCTCCCGGGCAGATATCATCGCGGGTGATGTACACCTGGATGCGACCTTTAGAGTCTTGCAATTCAACGAAAGATGCTTTACCCATCACGCGGCGGCTCATGATACGGCCGGCTACGGAAACTTGGCGTGGCTCCTCGTCATCTTTAAATTCAGCTTTAATATCTGTAGAGAAAGCATTGGTTACATACTCTGCTGCAGGGTATGGATCAATACCCATCGCACGAAGCTCATTCAGGCTGTTGCGTCGAATGATTTCCTGTTCACTTAGTTCTAATATATTCATTTCGTTACGTATTAACTCAATTTTGGAGGCAAAAATACGAAACTTTTCTCATATATCCTGTAATCCACCTCTTTTTTGTATCTTTGCTGCCTCAAACTAATAGGTATGACAGGACAAAAGACACCCACTGCGTTGGGTACGGAAAAGATTGGGAAGCTTTTAATGCAGTATGCCATTCCGGCAATTATCGCCATGACGGCGTCTTCTCTTTACAATATGGTAGATAGTATTTTTATCGGTCACGGGGTGGGTGCGATGGCTATTTCCGGGTTGGCATTAACTTTCCCGCTAATGAATCTTGCCGCGGCTTTCGGCTCGCTGGTCGGTGTCGGTGCGGCTACATTGATTTCGGTGAAGCTGGGACAGAAAGATTATGATACCGCACAGCGGGTTTTGGGAAATGTGTTTGTATTAAACCTTATTATAGGTATCTCTTTTACGGTAATCGTTCTTCCTTTTCTCGATCCGATACTTTACTTTTTCGGGGGAAGCGATGAAACGGTGAAATATGCCCGTGAATTTATGCAGGTTATCTTGCTCGGAAATGTGGTTACCCATTTATATCTGGGGCTGAATGCAGTGCTCCGTGCTTCGGGCCATCCGCAGAAAGCGATGATGGCAACAATAACGACAGTGATAATCAATGTATTGCTTGCTCCATTGTTTATTTTTGTATTCGACTGGGGAATCCGTGGGGCGGCTACGGCTACGGTTTGTGCACAGTTGATCGCATTGGTCTGGCAGCTTCATTTGTTCTGTCGCAAAGATGAACTGATACGGTTGAAAAAGGGTATTTTCCGTTTGAAACGGAAAATCGTGCTGGATTCATTGGCTATTGGTATGTCTCCCTTCTTGATGAATATGGCGTCTTGCTTTATTGTGATTCTGATTAATCAGGGATTAAAAGAGCATGGAGGTGATTTGGCGATCGGTGCATTCGGTATTGTTAATCGTATTGTTTTTGTCTTTATTATGATTGTATTGGGACTAAACCAAGGGATGCAGCCCATTGCGGGATATAATTTTGGTGCGAAGCTCTATCCTCGTGTGACGGAAGTACTGAAAGTAACCATTTGTTGTGCAACTGTAGTGACAACGATTGGTTTTCTGATCGGTATGTTTATTCCGGAAATCGTATCTTCCATCTTTACTTCGGACGAAGAGTTAATCAGCATTGCTTCTAAAGGTTTTCGTATTGTGGTATTTTTCTACCCGATTGTTGGGTTTCAGATGGTAGCTTCCAACTTCTTCCAGAGTATTGGAATGGCAAGTAAAGCCATTTTCTTGTCGCTGACGCGGCAGATGTTATTTCTCGTTCCCTGTTTATTGATTCTACCTCACTATTATGGACAAATGGGCGTTTGGGCCAGTATGCCTGTGGCAGATTTGGCGGCTAGTCTTATATCCGGAGGAATGTTGTGGTGGCAGTTCCGGCAGTTTAAGAAAGTTACTGTTTGATAAGTTTGTTCCGATATTCTTTAGGAGATATACCGACATACTGCTTGAAATATTTCCCGAAGAATGATTGTGTGGGGAAGTTGAGTTTGGTTGTTATTTCCTTAATACTTAAATCGGTATTATCGAGCAGATATTTAGCTTCTGTAATGACATTCTGTATGATCCACTGCAAAGCACTGCTCCCTGATTTCTCCTTGATGACAGAAGAAAAATATCGGGCGGACAAGCATTGCTTGTCTGCATAAAAAGTAACATCACGTTCCTGACGATAATATCGATAAAGGGTAATCATGAAATTTTGGAAGATCTTATCCTTTTTATCCTGTGGCAGTGGTGTTTGGGGTTCGTTACTGAAATAAATGTTTAATAACTCATAGCATATCACCTGTCCCCAGGATTTGATTAATTCAGAAATTAAATGTTGTTTCTGACGGGAACTGTTACAGATATTCTCCCTGTTAATTCGTTTTTCTACAGATTTGAGCAAGTTCTCTACAAATGTATATTGCTCTTCAGAGAGCGACAGGCAGGGATTTTCCCGCAAATAAAGCAAATTTTCCGAGTTAGCTACTTTGTTTACTATTGGTATGACATAATCCAGGTCGACCTCTATCATGATTCCTTCCAAGTCTGCGCTTCTTTGGCGTATCTGTAGAAGGTTGGCTGCTGTATATATGAAAAGATTCCTTTTGTTAATCTGATATGGTCTACCTCCCAACAGGATTTCCGCCTGTCCTTTCTGGCAGAGGAAAAGTCCGCATTGGTTGAATTCGGAAATAATGCATCCTTCTTTCATGGAAGTATCTTCCGGAGATATTATAACATACTTGAATGGCATCAGTGGTTCCATATTCCTTTTCGTTGAAATGAATTTCTTTACAAAGTAATAAACAAATAAATACAAATAGCAAACTATTTCGGCTTTTTATCTTAGGTAACGTACAAATAGAACAATGTTTCGTCTAAATCAACCTTTCTCCTCATGTTTGCTTGGGATACTTTTGTGGCAACTAACTAATAAGTGAAAATATGAGACGATTAGACTTCTTATTAACAGGATTTTTAGCAGTTCTGTTGACTTCGTGTGGGCAACGTGTACAAAACACAGACAGTAAGCCGGCAGTGAAGATTGATACCGTACTTTCTGCCGACAGACAAATAGCTTTGCAGTTTCCGGGACGGGTGAAAGCGGCACAGGACATAAGTCTGTCTTTCCGGGTGAGCGGTACTATTCAGTATATGCATGTAAATGACGGTGCCTATGTGCGTAAAGGGCAATTACTGGCAGAATTAGATCCGACAGACTATCAGATTCAGCTGGATGCGGCAGAAGCAGAATATCAAAGTGTGAAAGCGGAGGCGGAACGGGTGATGGCACTTTATAAGGAAAATGTGACAACACCGGATGCTAACGATAAGGCCGTGTACGGATTGAGACAGATTACCGCCAAATATAACCATGCTAAAGACCAGTTGGCATACACCCGTTTGTATGCTCCTTTTAGCGGATATGTGCAGAAACGTCTTTTTGATTCCCATGAGACGGTAGCTGCCGGTATGCCCGTCGTTTCCATCATCAGTGAGGGAAGCCCGGAGGTGGAGATTAATCTTCCGGCAGTGGAATATATTCGTCGACAGCAGTTTACCCGCTACTATTGTACATTCGATATTTATCCTCATCAAAGATATGCTTTGGAACTGATTAGTGTCACCCCTAAGGCAAATGCCAATCAGTTGTACACCATGCGGCTTCAACTGAAAAAAGAAGATAAACAGGCAGTTCCATCGCCCGGCATGAATACAATGGTAACTATCGAATGTAGTGAAGGAGATGTGCGTAACCTGTCGGTTCCCGGTGGAGCGATTCTTCGTGAGAACGGGCGTACGAGTATCTTTCTTTATGATGCTTCCAGTCACGCTATTCGCCGTTGTGATGTGACCGTCACCCGTCTGCTTAGCGACGGCAGATGCCTGATTACTTCAGACGGAGCGAATCCCGGTGATTTGGTTGTCGCTTCGGGGGTGCATCATGTAAAAGAGGGAGAACAGGTGGAACCGCTTCTTCCGGCTGCTGAAACCAATGTGGGAGGACTGCTATGATTGATATTAGTAAATGGGCATTTGAGAACAAGAAGTTAATCTACTTCCTGATTGCCGTACTGATTGTAGGAGGAGCTTATTCCAGTTATGAAATGAGTAAACTGGAAGACCCAGAAATAACGGTAAAGCTTGCCATGGTAGTCACCACCTATCCCGGTGCGTCTGCGCATCAGGTAGAATTAGAGGTGACGGATGTACTGGAGAAGAATATTCGCTCCATGGGGAATATAGATAATGTGGAAAGTTATTCCTACAACGATCTCTCCCTGATTCAGGTAGAACTGAAAACGACTGTCAAAGAGACGGACGTAGAACAATGCTGGGATCTGTTGCGTCGTAAAGTGGCGAACGCACAGGCAGAACTTCCCGAAGGTGCCAGTCCTTCTATTGTAAAAGATGATTTTGGAAATGTTTACGGAATGTTTTTCGCTTTGACGGGTGACGGACTTTCCGATAGGGAACTGTCTGATTATTCAGAACTGGTGAAACGTGAAGTCAGCGAACTGGATGGGGTGGAACGCGTCGACTTATACGGTAAACGTCCCGAATGTATTAATATCTCTCTTTTGCAAGACCGGATGGCTAACTTGGGTGTGAAACCCGCCGAAGTGCTAGCCACATTGAACGGACAGAACCAAACGACTTATACTGGTTACTATGATAATGGCGATAATCGTATCCGGGTGACAGTCAGTGACAAGTTTAAGACGGTGGAGGATATCGGTCGTATGCTGATTCAGGGACATGATGCCGATCAGTTGCGGTTGAGTGATATAGCCCGTATTGAGAAAGATTATGAAGATCCTACCCGCAACGAATTGTTTTATGACCGTCAGCGTGCGATAGGAATAATGGTGGCCGCTTCTTCGGATGCCGACATTATCAAAGTGGGGCATCAAGTGGAAAAGAAATTGGAGCAACTGAAAGTCGAACGCCTTCCAGCAGGAGTAGAGTGTCATAAAGTTTTCTATCAGCCGGAACGCGTAGGCAGTTCGTTAGGGACGTTCATTCTTAATCTGATAGAATCTGTGATTATCGTAGTCGTTATCCTGATGATTGCTATGGGATTCAAGAGCGGGGTGATTATCGGTATCAGCCTGGTAGTGACGGTATTCGGTTCCTTCCTGTTCCTTTATTTTATGGATGGTACGATGCAGCGTGTTTCATTGGCCTCGTTCGTGCTTGCGATGGGGATGCTGGTGGATAACGCGATTGTTATCATCGACGGTATTTTGGTAGATTTGAAAGCCGGGAAGAGCCGGATGGAAGCAATGACTGCTATCGGACGGCAGACAGCAATGCCTTTGCTGGGAGCTACTCTGATTGCCATCATCGCTTTTCTTCCTATCTTTATGTCGCCTGATACGGCAGGCGTCTATACGCGCGATTTGTTTATCGTACTCGCTGTTTCCTTATTGCTTAGTTGGGTGCTGGCTTTGGTGCACGTCCCGTTGATGGCTGACCGGATTTTGCATCCGGAAATCTCTGCGGCAACTACTGCTGCCGGAAAACGTGTGTATGAAGGAAAGATTTATGCTGTGCTCCGTTCATTATTGAAATTCAGTCTGGCACATCGTTGGAGTTTTGTGTTTACAATGATTGCTTTGGTATTGCTTTCGGCTTTCAGTTATCGGTTTATGAAGCAGGGCTTTTTCCCGGATATGGTCTACGATCAGCTTTACATGGAATATAAATTGCCGGAAGGGACTAACTCCACTCGTGTAGCACGTGACTTGGAAGAAATCGAAGTTTACCTGAAAAAGCGTCCGGAAGTTACACACGTCACTACTTCTATCGGTGGTACACCTGCCCGTTATAACTTGGTGCGTAACGTAGCCAATCCTTCCTTATCTTACGGTGAACTGATTATCGACTTCACCTCTCCGGACGATTTGGTGGATAACATGGCGGAAATTCAACAATATCTTTCACAACATTATCCGGATGCTTACGTAAAGATGAACCGCTACAATCTGATGTTCAAAAAATATCCTATTGAAGCGCAATTTACCGGTCCTGATCCTGCTGTTTTGCATCAGTTGGCAGACAGTGCCCGCAAGATTATGGAGAATTGCCCGGATGTTTACCTGATTACCACGGACTGGGAACCGCAAATTCCGGTACTGACTATTGAATATGACCAGCCTGCGGCACGTGCTATCGGATTGAGCCGTAATGATGTAAGCCTATCTCTACTGACCGCTACCAGCGGCATCCCTATCGGGTCTTTCTACGAAGGTATTCACAAAGATAATATCTACTTGCGTTGCCTGGACGAACACGGAAATCCGATTGAAAACCTGGACAATACGCAGATATTCTCGTCTCTTCCTTCTCTGAACGGTTTGCTGACACAGGAAATGATGATGAAACTGAAGACAGGAACACTATCAAAAGAAGAATTGGTGGAAACGTTGATGGGAACAACTCCGTTAAAACAAATCAGTAAGCGGATTGATGTGAAGTGGGAAGATCCGGTGGTTCCCCGTTATAACGGGCAGCGTAGCCAACGGGTGCAATGTTCTCCTGTTCCGGGGGTAGAAACGGAGAAGGCGCGGCAATCCATTGCCGCGCAGATTGAACAGATTCCGCTGCCTGACGGATATCGGCTTCAATGGCAAGGCGAGAGGAACGCCAGCACAAAGTCTATGCAATATCTGTTCAAGAATTTCCCGTTTGCTATCATTCTGATGATATCCATTCTAATCATGCTGTTCAAAGATTACCGGAAACCGGTTATCATCTTCTGTACTATTCCGCTGGTATTTGTCGGTGTGGTTGCCGTAATGCTGCTTACCGGGAAGACATTCAACTTTGTGGCTATCGTCGGTACATTGGGGTTGATCGGTATGATTATTAAGAACGGTATTGTCTTGATGGATGAGATCACTTTGCAAATTAATCAGGGAGTGGAACCTGTGACGGCATTGATAGACAGTTCGCAAAGTCGTCTCCGTCCCGTGATGATGGCTTCGCTGACTACGATTTTGGGAATGATTCCATTGTTGCCGGATGCTATGTTCGGTTCGTTGGCGGCTTCTATCATGGGTGGGTTGCTGTTCGGCACGTTGATAACGTTGCTTTTTATCCCGATTTTGTATGCATTATTCTTTCATATAAAAAAGACAGACAAATGAAAAAAGAAATTCTTGTAGCCATTAGTGTAGCGGGTGTATTGTTCGGCCTGTCGGTTTCTCTTGCCGCGCAAGAAAAACTAAGTCTGGCGCAATGCCGTGAAATGGCACTGAAATATAATAAGGATATGGCTGCCGCTAATAAGCAGACGGAAGCAGCCCGATTGATGTCTCTTAGTTATAAAGCCAATTTCTTCCCTAATTTTACAGCCAACGGAACGGGTATTTATAGCACAGCGGATGGAAGTCTCGGAGTTCCGGGAGGAAACCTTCCGGTTTTCCTGCCCAATCCTGCTACCGGAGAACTGGTATCGAGCGGTTTCGCTTATTTTCCCGGACTGAATCTGGACTATAAGGTCGGAACTGTTTACTCGGGCGGTATACAAGTGGAGCAACCTCTTTATATGGGAGGAAAAATCCGTGCCGCCTATAAAATGTCACTACTGGGAAAAGAAATGGCACACTTGAACGAAGCCTTAACTACTTCGGAAGTTATTCTGAATACAGATAAAGCATACGTGCAGTTAGTGAAAGCCAAGGAAATGAGAAAAGTGGCGGAAAAATATCACGCCTTACTGACGGAACTTTTCAAAAATGTGAAGAGTGCTCACCGGCATGGCATGAAACCGCAGAATGATGTACTGAAAGTGCAGGTGAAGCTCAACGAGAGTGAACTTTCTTTGCGAAAGGCTGATAACGCCCTCCGTCTTGCGGGTATGAATCTCTGTCATTACATCGGACGCCCTTTGACAGCACAGATTGATATATCTGATGATTTTCCGGAAGTGGAGCAGGAATGGAAAGTGCAGGTTTCTGATATTACCGCCCGTCCTGAATATGGAATCTTGAACAAACAAATAGCCATTGCCGAGCAGGAAGTAAAGCTGAATCGTAGTGAACTATTGCCGCGTATCGGTGTCAGAGGTAGTTATGATTATCTTCACGGATTGGAAGTCAATGATGAAACTTTGATGAAAAAGGGTGCTTTTTCCGTATTCCTGAATGTCTCTGTCCCTCTGTTTCATTTTGGCGAACGTACCAATAAAGTAAAGTCTGCCAAAGTGAAGTTGGAACAAGCTCGTCTTGAACAGGAAAATGTCAATGAAAAGATGTTGCTGGAGTTGATGCAAGCTGCCAATAATCTGGATGAGGCCCGGTTGGAAACGGAGCTTTCCGAACGTTCGCTGGAACAGGCAGAGGAGAATATGAAAGTCAGTGGTAAGCAATATGAAGTGGGACTGGAAACTCTTTCGGATTATCTGGAAGCACAAGTGCTTTGGCAGCAGGCTTATCAGACGAAAGTGGATGCCTATTTCCAATTGTATGTGAATTATGTGGCTTATTTGAAAGCGGCGGGACAACTGCAATGATAAAACCAGTATTCTGGACATCCTTATGGAATGTCCAGAATACTGGTGATGATTTGTACCTGTCGGGGAGTAAAAGTTCGTGTACGCGGATGATAACCTGTGGCAGTCAATAACCGGAGCAGTTCTTTATTTATTTTAATCCATTTGGTGAATATGCGTATGGCGCAACGGGGGGTAATGTTCGGATTGTACATACAAGCCAATTCCTTTTTCTTATAAGTTTTAATGCGAAACGGAATTTCTTCCTCTTCTGATGGCAATTCTTTCATGTTGATATTTTAATGTTTTAAGATGTTGTAAAGATACAAAATAAAAAAGGCGTTGTCAAGTCTTTTACAGGAATACTTTGGGAAACAGTATCCGCCCGTAGGCGGGTACTGTTTTCCTGCTTTTAAAGGCTGATGATTAATCTTATGCTGCCGGGGCCGGTGCTTCTCCTTTGCCGTCATCCGGGTTTGGATTCGGGTTGGGATCCGGTTGCTCCGGGCTGATGGAACCATCATCGGAAGCCACCGCTTTTTGAACACTGACTTTACTTAGCATCTCTTTGAATTTGTAGCCCGGAGTGAAAATGATTTTCACTCTGCGTATCGTATCGCTATCTACCTCTTTTTCAGTATCCTGACTTTCGCAATTCATACCAGGACGGAAGCATCCGAAATCTCCTAATTGAACAGAGATGCCTTTTCTAAGGTTGAGATTTAATGTATCGATCAAAGCATCAAGTACAAATTTTACCGCTCCACTGGGGACCATTCCTACTTTGGTGATTTCCTCGCACAAATCTCTGAAATCCACCGTATTGGTGATTACATTTTGTGCTACATACTTTTCAGCTTTAGTTTTATCAAAGCCGAATGTTCTTTTTTTAATGACGTATCTAAGTGCCATAATTTTTTGTTTTTTAAATTAGTTACTTTATTTATCAATTCTCTTTGTGATCACGATGCAAAGATACTATGGGCACTTTCCGGGGAGGTGCTTTAACGGTCCTAGATGTACGTACTTTGATTCACTTTTATTTATTTTGTTTGTATGATTCTGATTTATAGATCCTTATATATTCTGCTTTAATAGCCATTTCCAAATAGGGAATATTTCAATCAGTTTCACGATACTCAAATGTTCTTGATAATCATAAAATATGCCGAAAAACGATGAACGTTGCAAGAATAAACACTATATTTGTACATATTACACTAAGATAATAGAGGTATAGTATGCTACATTCAAGCCAATCAGCCCCCGTTGTTGATGGCAAAGTCATGGAGTTTGTGATTTTTGCCATTGAGAGTGCCGCCCAGAAGTTGGGTATTCCGGCTCCTACTCTCTATAACCGTTTGGAAAAACTGAATCTTATCCGTCAATACCTGATAAGTGGATATGACATGCTTCACACCCAGAGTCGTGAGTACATAGCCGATACGTTGGTAGAAGCTCTTGAAAACTGGGAAGCCCATTATAAAGAAAAAGGAGAATCTGTATGAAGGTCTATCATGGTAGTACGCAGGCCGTAGAGTATCCTTTGGTCGGTGTCGGACGCGAAAACCTCGACTTTGGTAAAGGATTCTCAATCAACGTCTCATTGACGAGTGTCTCTCTTTCAAAGAATATGTAACAATAAAATAAACTGCGTTTATGATAGATGTATTAGTATGGAATAAATACACTCGTGTGGTGATGCAATTAGCGGAGCGTTTGAATATTTCTCCCGAAAAAGCATTGCACTTGTTCTATAATAGTAAGGTATATGCATTGCTTCTTAATAAACAATATCCGCTTATAACGTTGAGTGATGCCTACATCACTGATGAAATCATACTTGAGTTACAACAGCAATAATCTTGTTGTGGCTCTTAATTCTGTGTTCCAAGAGTTTATACCTTTATATATACAGTCAACTTTCCAACCCCTTCTTTCCGTATTATTCCGTCAGTGATAAAGGAATTTAATTCTTCAATAGCTACTTTTTTATTTCGTCCTGTCAGATGGCTATAATCTGTCCGGCTGATGAATAGGTGATTTTCCAAATATGTGTTGAGGCGCTCGCGACACGTCTCACGGGAGATACTATTTTTCTTAGGGCGTGTGATAGATTCTCCTCGTTGCAGCCTCATTTTGTCGCCTACTTCTTTCTTGAATGGACGACTTGCGCGGAAATTAATATTTTTCATTTGGACAGACGCTGCCCGAATTTCTTTTTTATCTTTAACCGGCGGACATTGCAACGATGTAGAGAAGAATCCGAAGTTTCCCATTTCTACATTCCAGCCGTCGGCTAGTAAATCCCGTGCTTCATTGGCAAAGGCTTCCATGGCTCCTGCCAATAAACTTCTGCTGATACCGGTAAATTTGTGGACACGATCCAGAAACTCTTCTTTATCTACGGTTCCTTTGGAGACAATACGGGCATGTAGCGGTTGTTTCTCTTCTTTGTTTGGACTAGGAGTCTCAAATAAGTCATATATTGCACTCATATACTAATGTTTAGTGGTTTTATAGTTACTGTTAAATCGTTCTACAGCTGTTGACTTTTAGTTCCACAGTTGTTTCCCTTTAGTTCCACATCTGTTATTGTTTCGTTCCATATTTGTGGAACGAATTGATGTGTGCTACAAAAGTAGCTAGTTTATACAAGAGAGAGGTGCTTTAATTGTAGAGTGGTTTCTTATATGAATAAGATAACTAATTGAAGCCTGTCTATTTATATACATACGCTTTAATTATACAATCATCATTCGTTTTCTTTCCTAAACATTTATACCTCTCTCTTGTTATTTTCCGAAAAGTATTTGTACCTTTGTCATTGGAACGTAGCACGCCTTTGTGGTGTGCGATTGTGCGTTTCCTCGGCTAGTAGGAAATTGTAACGGATTTTTTAATGCATGCTGGGAAGACGCCTGTACTTCTATGACTTCTCATAGGGTACGGGCTGTCTGCCCGTATGCATTGGGTAGCCGTTACTACCTCCTACTAGCGGGATGTGACAGCTCCGTACTCTTTTATAATAAAAGGTACGGGACTAGTTAATATTATTAATCTAGTTCCGTTTTTTTATGTCAAATTGGCTCACAACAAAACAGATGTCTGAAAGACACGGCATCCAGGAGACGATTCTTAGAAATTGGGCAAATCTTGGATACATTACGAGTTCCCGAATCAACGATCAGTTGTTTTTGGATGATGAGAGTTTGGATGCTTATCTGGAAGCTCACAAAAGACTTGGTTTAGAAGCAGGTTACCTTTCTAAAATCGTAGAAGAAAAGAAACTGGAACGGGACTTTATCATTTCCAAATACGATGATCTACTATATGTATTGAGAACACAGACGACTTGTAAACCGCTATATGAAATAATCATTCGTGAACTGTCAGCATTGATTCTTCACCCTGTTACCCGCGATATCTTCTATTCAATTTCTACAGGAGAATCAGTAGCGAAAGTGGCTGATCGGCATCGAATTACCTATGGGAAGACATTGCAAATGTATAACTCTATACTTAAAGGGTTGAAACTGAAAAAAGATATATTGGCTACTTATCGAAAGCGTGCTATCGATGCTCGTTTTTTATCTTTGGCAGACAATAATAAGAATATAAATGTTGGGCAGGAGGAGTGGATACTTCAATTGCCTGTTTGTAAAGTAGCTGATACTCGGTTGGCTAATGTCTTGTATAATCAAGATGTTCGAACAGTAAAAGATTTATTGGAAATCGTATCGGGAAGAGGGTGGAAAAGTCTGTTGAGAATAGAAGGAGTAGGAAAAACTTCTTACTATCATTTATTATCCAAACTTCAGATGATAGGTGTTGTGGATGAAAGTCTGGATCGGATTCTTGCCGGATGCTCTAATGGTAGTTCGATAATAAATGACGGGTAGGACATGATTATGGAAAGAGAGATGATATAAAGAGGTTATTTTAAAGGAAAGATAGAGATTTCAACTTCTAAAATAGCCTCCTTATATTATATATGTATGAACATACCGTCTATCTCTCTGCCTCTATTGTATAAGTAAAGCTGTCTGCCCGGTAATATCCGACGTTGTATTCAATAGGTACTCCGTTCACATCATAAACAAATCTTTTCCTTATTAATATAGGGTCATTGGATTTTATCTCCAGTTTCTCTGCAATAAATTCCCCTGCAAGTCTGGCTGAAATCTCCTCCTTGCTGGTTTTTACCACTATATTATATTGGGTTTCCAGCATTTCGTATAATGGACGTGTATAATCTTCTTCTCCGGTCAGTGGAATATTGGGGTTGAAATAAGAGATGAAGTAAACAAACGGATATTCTTTTTTTCCTCTGACGCGCTCCATCACTACACAGCGAGTGTCGGGACTGGAACCTAAATCAAAGAACGTACCGATTTCTTCGGTTGCACGCTTTAAACTGATATGTAGCTCGAAATTGCGAATCTCTATACCTAACATCTTCATTTCCTGTGAGAAACTAAGCCAGTTCTTTACTCCGCCTACGATACCTTTCTTTACTACCTTCGTGCCGTAGCCTTTCTTGCGCACCAAAAGCCCCTCAAACACGAGTTTGTTGATAGCTTGTCTCAATGTGTTCCTTGAAATATGTAATTGTTCAGACAATTCGACCTCATTGGGAAATAGCTTCCCGTTTTTGTACTCTTCAGATTCTATGAGTCTTCTTAGTATCTCTTCTGCCTGAATATGAAGCGGTTTATCACTATTATGATCTAATTTCATATCTATCCTGATTGGTTTATTTTCAGCAAATATAAGATTTATCAAAAAATAATCCAAGTTTTGTTTGGAATAAAAATAAAATCTATATATTTGCACAATTGAAAGTATGTATGAACATATAAAATTTAAAAACGCTATAAACATGAGAAAAGCTAATTATGATAAATTTCCTTCTACGAAGCTGACGGGGATGCTTGTTCAGGGTTGGGATTCTATCATTTCTATGTTAAAAGAGAAAATGGATGCAAGAAAAGTGCTGGCTGTGGATTTATATACAGGAGTATATGAAGAAGAAGTGCTGGGTGCTTTTTCAAAAGAATTCTCCGGAAGAGTGATGAATGTACGTGATTTGATGAAACCGGAAAAAGAAATTCAAGCGTTGACAGAACGCTTCATGACTGAAGATGTATTATTCGGCTATGTCACCAATTTGAAGCTGGAAGATTATTTGGATGCGGATAAGGTGGCTGCTGCACGGAAGCAAATCAGTGAAGCAAAAGAAACCATTGTAATCATAGGTACGGGTGCTGCTGTTGTTGCTCCACAGGACGCAATGGTGGTTTATGTGGATATGGCACGTTGGGAAATCCAACAACGTTTCCGCCGGCATGAGGTAAAAGCTTTAGGTATAGACAATCGGAACGATGCTGTTTCTTTGCAATACAAGAGAGGGTATTTCAACGATTGGAGAGTATGTGATAGGTATAAGGAAAGATTGTTTGACAGGGTAGAATTCTGGATTGACACCCATGTGGCCGGGACACCGAAGATGATTGATAAGGATACTTTCTTTAAAGGGGTAGAGGCAACGGTGAACACACCGTTCCGGGTAGTTCCTTTCTTCGATCCGGCTCCCTGGGGTGGTCAATGGATGAAAGAGGTTTGCGATCTGGATCGTGAACGCGAAAATTTCGGCTGGTGCTTTGACTGTGTACCTGAAGAGAACAGCCTTTATTTTGAAGTGAACGGAGTGCGCTTTGAACTGCCTTCGGTTGATTTGGTTTTGCTGAAAAGTAAAGAGTTGCTTGGTGAACCGGTGGAGGCACGCTTTGGAAAAGACTTCCCTATTCGTTTCGACTTTTTGGATACGATGGGCGGAGGTAATTTGAGTTTGCAGGTGCATCCTACTACTCAATTTATCCGTGACAGTTTCGGTATGTACTACACGCAGGATGAAAGTTACTACATGGTAGACGCGGAAGAAGATGCCGTCGTTTATCTGGGAGTAAAGACAGGAGTGGACAAAGGAGCGATGATCGGCGATTTGCGTAAAGCACAAAAAGGTGAATTGGTGTTTGACGCAGAAAAGTACGTAAATAAGATTCCGACAAAGAAACACGATCACTTCCTGATTCCGGGAGGAACTGTTCATTGTTCTGGTGCCAACAGTATGGTGCTTGAAATCAGCTCGACTCCGAACCTCTTTACTTTCAAACTATGGGACTGGCAACGCTTGGGACTGGATGGAAAACCGCGTCCGATCAATGTGGAACGTGGTAAATGCGTTATCAACTGGAATCGCGATACGGAATATGTAAATGAACACCTTCGCAATCAGTTTACGGAAGTCGCTTCCGGAGAAGGTTGGGTAGAAGAACGTACCGGACTGCATCCGAACGAATTTATCGAAACTCGTCGCCACCGTTTCTCATCACCGGTGTTGCATCACACAAACGATAGTGTAAATGTACTGAATCTGTTGGAGGGAGAAGAGGCCGTAGTTGAGAGTCCTACTCATGCTTTTGAACCTTTCGTGGTGCATTATGCCGAAACATTTATTATTCCTGCCGGGGTGAAAGAATATACCATTGCCCCGTATGGTAAATCTGCAGGAAAAGAATGTGTAACGATCAAAGCTTACGTACGCTTTTAATAATGAAATAAATCATCTAATATCTTGAGAACTATGTATGAACATGATGAACGAATCGTAATGACGCTCGATGCGGGAGGCACTAATTTCGTGTTTTCAGCCATACAAGGCTGTCGCGAAATAGTGGAACCTATTTGCCTTCCGGCAGCGTCCGACGACTTGGAGCGTTGCTTGTCTGTTCTTGTAGAAGGTTTCCTGGAAGTTGAAAAACGATTGCCGAAACTTCCGGTAGCTATCAGTTTTGCTTTCCCCGGGCCTGCTGACTATGAGCATGGAATTATTGGTGACTTGCCCAACTTCCCGGCCTTCAGGGGAGGAGTGGCACTTGGACCTTATTTGAGGGAACAGTTTGGTATTCCGGTTTTTATTAATAATGACGGTAATTTGTTTGCTTATGGCGAAGCCTTGGCAGGCACTTTGCCCGAAGTGAATAAACGCCTGAAAGAAGCAGGCAGCAGTAAGGTATATAAGAACCTGCTCGGAATAACGCTGGGTACCGGGTTTGGTGCCGGAGTGGTGATTGACAGCCGGTTACTGACCGGAGACAACGGTTGCGGCGGCGACGTCTGGATTATGCGGAATAAGAAATATCCCGAAATGATCGCGGAAGAAAGTGTCAGCATCAGGGCTGTCAGGCGAGTATATCAGGAATTGACCGGAAAGGATGCTTCTTCTTTGACTCCCAAAGATATATATGATATTGCCGAAGGGATCGCAGAGGGAGATCAGCAGGCTGCTGTCCGGAGTTTTAACGAACTGGGAGAAATGGCTGGTGATGCTATCATCCGTGCATTGAATATTGTTGATGGTTTGGTGGTGATTGGCGGAGGAGTGGCCGGAGCGGCTAAATACATACTTCCGGGAATTATGAATGAGATGAATCGGCAGATCGGTACATTTGCAGGAGCTTCTTTCCCTTGTTTGCAGATGGAGGTGTTCAATCTGTCCGAAAAAGAGGCATTTGATAAATTTCTGGAGGAAAAAGACAAGATGGTGAAAATACCATTTTCGGAGAGAGAGGTGCATTATGCCTGTCACAAGAAAATAGGCATTGCTGTTTCTACATTAGGAGCAAGCAGAGCCGTTGCTTTAGGGGCTTATTCCTTTGCTTTGTCCCAACTTAATATCTTATAATATATGATAACTCTTCTATTAATTCAAATATAAAATGTTATGAAACAATCTAATCTATTGAACGCGCAATTTGCCCGCCGGCTTTTCAGAACGGCATTTTCGAGTTGGCAATTATTGGCTGTTATGTTGATTGTTTGTATGAATGTGGCTGTTGGTTCCAAACTGTATGCGCAATCTAATACAATCGCAGTGAAAGGTAAAGTAATGGCAGACGGGGAACCCGTGATTGGGGCTACCGTGCTGGTGAAAGGTGTATCTACGGGTACGGCTACGGATATGGATGGAAATTTTTCACTGAATGTTGCTTCAAAAGCGGTATTGGTAGTTTCCTCAATTGGATATGAAACACAGGAAGTTCCGGTGAACGGCCGCCAGTTTATCAATGTGGTGTTGAAGTCGGATGTGGTTACTTTGAAAGATGTGGTAGTGGTAGGCTACGGCGTGCAGAAGAAAGTCAACCTGACAGGAGCTGTGTCTTCTGTTTCTACGGATGAATTGGAAGGAAAGCCGATTTCCAATGTATTGGAAGCGATGCAGGGAACGACTCCCGGTTTGGTTATTCAGCAGGGAAGTTCTACTCCGGGTAGTGTTCCTTCTATTAATATCCGTGGATTGAATACGATGAACAACAATGATCCGTTGGTGATTATTGACGGAATTGAAGGATCGCTGGGCAATTTGAATCCGGCTGATATTGAGCAGATTTCTATTTTGAAAGATGCTTCTTCTACTGCTATTTATGGTTCACGTGCTTCCAATGGTGTGGTACTTGTTACTACCAAGAAAGGAAAAGCCGGTAAGGTGGAAATCTCTTATGATTTTATGTATGGTGTTCAGCAGCCTACTTCATTGCCTAAGATAGCAGACTCGTGGGTATATGCTGAACTGTATAATGAAGCGGCTGTTAATTCGGGAAGAGCTGCAAAATTCACTCCCGAGCAGATTGCGCAATTTAGAAATGGCGGTCCGAATGTAAATTGGGTGAAAGAACTGTATCACCGTAATTCTCCTCAAAGTTCACACAATGTTTCGATGACAGGAGGTAACGACCAGTTGTCTTACATGGCTTCTTTGGGTTATATGGATCAGAACAGTATGTTCAAGGGACCTGATTATGGTTATAAACGCTACAATGCACGTCTGAATGTAAGCCATAAGGTGACGAATAACTTTACATTGAATTTGACTTCTCAATTTGCCCGTAATGATATTAAAGAACATGCTTACTGGACGGAATGGATTATTGAGCAGGCAAACCGTATGCCACCGATTTACCCGATCAAGAATGAGGATGGCAGTTATAATTATCCTGCCGGAAGTAACTCAAACGGTTTGCAGCGTTTGGAAGAAGGCGGTTATCGCCAGAATGTGAATGATGAATTATTGGGAACCATACAAGCCGAATGGGAAGTATATAAAGGACTGAAACTGATCGGAAGTGCCGGTGGACGTGTTTGGAATAATAATTTGCATGAGAACCGGAAGGCTTTCGAAGGTACGGGAGATAGTGAAAATAAGTTGACCGAGCAATTCTATCGTTCTAAGAATATCACTACCAATCTTATGGTGACTTATAATACGAAAATAGGGAAACACTCTATCGGTGGATTATTAGGATATGCTTATGAGGGTTTCTCTGAAAAGCAGTTCTCTACCAGTCGTTTGACGGAGGATTCTAAATATGATATTTTTGTAGGTGATTTGAGTGGGGATAAAGTTAGCAATGGTGGTTCGGCAAGTGACTGGGCTATCTATTCCGGTTTTGCAAGGGCCACTTATAATTATGATGAGAAATATCTGCTGGAATTTAATATCCGTAATGACTATTCTTCTTATTTTGCGAAAGGAAACCGTTCGGGAGTCTTCCCGTCTTTCTCGGCAGGATGGCGTATCTCGGAAGAAAAATTCTGGTCTGTACTGAAACCGTATGTTCCTTCTTTAAAAATCAGAGGTTCCTGGGGATTGGTTGGTAATAACCGCATTGGTGCTTATCAATACATGCAGACGGTGTCTGTAAAGAACGGTATCAGTTTCGGCGACAAGCTGGCGCAGACGGCTGAATTTGCTTCTACAAACCCTGATCTCAAATGGGAAACTACCCGTATGGCTAATATCGGCTTCGAATTGGGATTGTTGAATAATGATTTGAATATTACTTTTGATTGCTTCAATAATCGTACAAAAGATATTTTGGTGAATTTACCGGTTCCCGGATTGTTTGGTAATGGTGCCCCGATTCAAAACGCTGGTAAGGTAGAGACGAGAGGATGGGAATTATCAGTAAGTTATCGTTTGAAGACCGGTCCGGTAGTGCATAACTTCGCCGGAAATATTTCGGATAGCTTTAATGAAGTAATAGATACACGCGGTACGGAAATTATCGGTGGCTCGGATGTACAGACAATTATCAAGGAAGGTTATCCGTTGTACTCTTACTATGCATATCGTTCGGATGGATTTTTCCAGAATGAGGAAGAATGTCAGAAAGGACCGCACTTGGAAGGTATTACACCGAAACCGGGAGATATTCGTTATTTGGATAAGAACGGCGATGGTGTGATTAAACCGGACGATGACCGTTTTATTGTTGGTAATGACTTCCCAAGATATACTTTCGGCTTCACCTATGGTTTGGAATATAAAGGTTTTGATTTCTCGATGATGTGGCAAGGAGTAGGAAAACGTAACAAGTGGATGCGTGGTGAATCTGTAGAGGCTTTCCATAATAACAATGAAGGTCCTGTAATGGATTTCCATCAAGATCGCTGGACTCCGAATAATCCGGATGCTACTTATCCCCGTCTGACAATGGGTGCGGAATCTGCTAATAATGCAGCGAAATCAGATTTCTGGATTCAGGATGCTAAATACTTGCGTTTGAAAAATGCGCAGATTGGATATACTTTCTCGCAACAATGGATGAAAAAACTCTATGTCAAGAATTTAAGAATCTTTGCCAGTGTGCAGAATCCGTTGACTTTCACAAAGATGAAAGGCGGATGGGACCCGGAATATACCGGAGACGGCAGTGGTCGTTCTTATCCTGTGGCAAGAGTATATTCATTTGGACTTAATGTTAAATTTTAAACTGTACCGTGATGAAAACAACTATAAAGAATTTGATTTTATCTGCTGTCTTGGTAGTGGGCGGTGCCTCTTGTGTTGACTTGGATACGGCACCGTATGACAGAGAAACGGACTTGACTTATTGGGAAGAGGATCCTGAAGCAGCTGTCAAGGCGTTGAATACTTGCTATACCTATTTGGGAAATATGGACGAACAGCTTTATTGTGAAGCAATGACGGACAATGCTTATACCAAGCAACCGAACGATGCTACACAGAATATCGGTAATGGTTCATATTCTACAGCAGACCCTTACGTGAAAAAGGTTTGGGACGGACGTTATACGGGGATTCGTATGTGTAATGAACTATTGGAGAATATTGATCGCGTACCGGATTTGGATCCTGAATTGAAGAAACGTTATATTGGCGAGGCAAAAGTGCTTCGTGCTTATAATTATTATGAGTTGTATACGAAATTCGGAGATGTTCCTTATACTACCAAAGTGCTTTCTATTAAAGAAAGTATGTCTATTGCACGTACGGCCAAAGCCACTGTAATAGCAAATGTTTTGGCCGATCTGGATGAAGTGATTAATGGTAACTATTTGCCGACTTCTTATGATGCGGATAATAAAGGTCGGATTACCCGTTGGGCGGCAATGGCGATTAAAGCTAAAATCTATTTGTTTGAAGGTAATTGGACGCAAGTGAAAAATATCACTTCTACCATTATGACAGAGGGAGGCTTTAAACTCTTTGGAAGTTATGCAGGATTGTTTGAGATCGCTAATGAATACAACTCTGAAGTAATTTTGGATGCACAGTATCGTCCGACCAGTCGTGAACATCAGATGATGTATGTTTTCCTGCCGCCCACTTTGGGTGGATATTCCCAGCTTTCTCCTTTGCAGGAGTTGGTAGACAGTTATATTATGCTGGATGGAAAAACAATTAAGGAAACAGGAACATCGTTTGATGAAAGTCATCCGTATGCTAATCGTGACCCACGTTTGAAGGCAACGGTGATGTACACTGGAAACTCATATACGTTGGCCGACGGAACAGAAGTTGTTATCAACTGTGAGAAAGGTGAAGGCAAAGATGGTTATGGGGTAGGTTCAGACTGTTCGGCTACCGGTTACTATATTAAGAAATATTGGGATAACACTTATCGTGCTACTCTTTATTCTGGTTTGAATCCGATTCTGATTCGTTATGCTGATATTTTATTGATGAATGCGGAAGCATTGGCAGAATTAGGAGAACTGGATAAGACGGCTTGGGATGCAACTATTAAACCAATTCGTGATAGGGCCGGATTTACACTTGCTTCAGCACTGGAATTCCCGGAAGGAGCTTCTAAAGATAAACTGATTGAGATTGTACGAAACGAACGTCGTTCGGAATTGGCATTGGAAGGACATCGCCATAAAGATATTATCCGTTGGAGAATTGCGGACAATGTATTGAATGGATGGTGTCACGGACTAAAGACAAATGATGTGGTAGGTACGGATGATGGATACGTTCGGGTTGAAAACAGAACCTTTAATGCAAATAAACATTATTTGTGGCCTATACCACAGGCTGAACGTGACTTGAATGGTAATTTGGAGCAGAATCCGAATTGGTAATTGGTTAAACGACTCAAAAAGGAATGATTATGAAAAAGATATTATGGATATGTTCAGTACTTCTGGCAATGGTTTCATGTCAGGAAGATTATGAATTGAACACGGATTTTGCAGTCCCTACAGAATTAAGTTCCCCTGCTTCTATCCAGTTGAATGTGTCATCTCCAACGCCTGTTGTGTTGTCGTGGTCAGGAGGTGGTGCGGCAGATGGCGGAATTGTATTGTACGAGGTGCTGTTTGATAAGGCAGACGGTGATTTTTCAAAGCCGCTGGCTACGGTGAAAAGTGATTTGGGAGCTGCGACCAGTTTGTCAATCACTCATGCAGCTATTAATACGATTGCCAGAAATGCAGGCATTTATCCTTTGGAAACCGGAGATATAAAATGGACGGTAAATGCTTCGAAAGGTGGAGTGGTGAAGAGAACCGACAAGGTGGCTACCATCACAGTAACTCGTGGAGAGGGAATTGATAATATTCCGGCTGAATTGTATTTATATGGTTCGGCTACGGAGAACAGTGGACAGGGGGGAATTCCGTTCCGTTGTGTAGAAGAGGGCGTTTTCCAGATTTATACGAAGTTATCTGCAGGAAATATATCATTTAAGTCTGCTACTACAGGTGAAACATTCAGCTATTATATTGATGATAGCTCGAAGTTAAGAGAAGGGGAGGGCGAAACGGCAGTCGCTGCTTCCGAAGAAGTAACCCGTCTGACTGTGAACTTTAATACAATGGCAATGACCACGGAAAAAATCGGTTCTTCTGTTCGTTGTATTTGGGGAGCAACATTTGGAGATATAGCTGTATTAGAGTATGCGGGTGATGGTAAATTTGTGGGAGAGGGTGATATCCGATTCCTTGATCCGTCCAAACCGGAAACCGGTGCTCCTGATTGGTTAAGTTGGATAGAAGAACGTTACTACTTTTTAGCAAAAGTAAATGGTGGTGATATGTGTTGGGGTAGAGGTGATGGCGTGAGTGCCGAACGTCCGGTAGGTGGAGAACCTGCTTCTTTCTATGCTTTGTATGAATTCCAATGGAGTCAGTGGGATCATCTTTGGAAAATGAAAGGTAGTCTGGATTATACGCATGCGACTATCACTATCGATACGAATTCGGATGGATTGATGATACATACATTTACTAATGTGACTCCGATTAATTAATAAAACTAAGTTATGAAAAAGATAAAGACTATTTTAGCTATTCTTCCGGCACTATTATTCTCCTGTGCCGGAGATGACGTAGAGAAATATATCCCGCCTACACCGATTGCTCCGTCAGAACCCGGAGAGGAGGTCGTTTATCATAAACGTGCCAAAGAGCAGTTTGACTTGATTAATCAGTGCTACCGGATCAATAGTGGGGCAACAGAAGGACTGTATAATGAAAATTATCCTAAGAAAGACGGGGATAATTCCGCTTCTTTCTTGTGGCCGTATGACGGACTGGTTTCCGGAGCAGCAGCTTTGCATGCCTTAGGTTATGATGTGAATTATGCAGATATGGTAGACCAGTTTGAAGTTTATTATCGTACTCCTAGTGGAACTGTGGGTGGTTATGGTTCTCAAACCAATGGTACTACCGGTAGTGGAACACGTTTTTATGATGATAATTCTATTGTGGGGATTGAACTGGTAGAGGCTTTTAATTTGCTAAATAATCAAGATTATTTAACGAAAGCTAAAAGAATCGTTGAGTTCCTGCAAGCTGGTGAAGATGATATGTTTGGAGGAGGTCTTTGGTGGAATGAGGACCAGAAAGGACAGCAGGGAGTTGGTGATTCGAATAAACCGACATGCGCTAATGGATATGCAACGCTATTCTTGCTTGAATATTATTCTGTATGTCCTCAAGAGGAAAAAGCGGATGTGTTGGCTCTGGCAAAACGTTTATATGCTTGGACGTTGACTAACTTGCGTGATCCGGAGGATGGCTGTTACTGGAATGATAAACAAGCAGACGGATCCATTAATAAAACAAAATGGACTTACAATACAGGTGTAATGATTTCTAACGGAGTCCGTCTATACAAAATAACAGGTGAGCAGACTTATCTGGACAGTGCCATTGCTTCTTCCGAAGGTGCGTATAATTATTTTGTACGTCCGCTTAATGGGTTGGCGTTGGCTTATCCTGATCATGACCCTTGGTTTACAACCAAATTAGTTCGTGCATTTATTGATATTGAACCTTATTACAAAAATGCAGGCAATTATATCAAAACATTCATCAACTTCCTGGATTATGCATACGAAAATGCCCGTTTATCAAACGGACTGTTCTATGAAGACTGGACAGGAGCAACTCCAAAACGTGCTGAACAGTTGTTGATGCAGGATGCTGCGCTTGAATCTTTGGGAATGATTGCTTTGTACAAAGGAGAAACAGTGACAGAGGAATAGGATATGAATAGTAAAATTAGAAATATAGTTTTATTTGTATCGACGGTATTCGTGCTTCTTTCTTGTGCCGGAGAATCAAAAACGACTCCGAATAAAGATAAGGCAGAAGAAATGTTTCAGCGTGTTTGGGAACTCTACCGGGTTCCCAAATACGGCCTCTTCTCTGAATATTACCCAAGCAGTCATCGTCCTGATCTGACTTATTTTAATGATTCCACCCGGCAAGCGCAGGAAGTTTCTTATCTGTGGCCTATGAGTGGTGTCTTTTCTTCGGCAGTGTTGATGGCTGCTATCGAACCGGAGAAATATACGGTTTATGTCGATTCGATGGTGATGGCAATGGAGCGTTACTATGATACAACGCGTGTTCCTTTTGGTTATCAGGCTTACCCTGTTCAGTTTGGAAAGGTAGACCGCTATTATGATGACAATGGTTTGGTGGGGATTGATTATATTGATTCTTATTTGGTAACTAAAAATCCTCATTATCTGGAGAAAGCGAAACAGGTATTGACCTTTATTTTAAGTGGCTGGGATGAGAACTTTGAAGGAGCTGTTTCTTGGTTGGAAGGAGTGAAAGATCAGAAACCTGCCTGTTCTAACGGAAAAGCGATGGTGTTGGCTTTAAAACTTTATGAAGCAACTAAAGATGAGTATTATCTGGAGGTGGGAAAGAAGTTCTATCATTGGATTGATAAATATCTGAAAGATCCGGAAAGAGGAGTCGTTTGGAATTCATGGTTAACAACGACTTCGGCAGTATGCCCGGATTTGTATACTTACAATACTGGTACTTTGTTACAAGCAGCTGTAGCTTTATATAATTATACGGGTGAGCAGGCGTATCTGGATAATGCTAAATTTCTGGCAGAAGGAAGCTACAAAGTATTTTTTAAGTATACGGAAGACGGTATTCCTTATATTGCAGATTTGCCTTGGTTTAATTTGGTTTTGTTTAGAGGTTATCACGATCTGTACAATGTTACGGGGGATTCAAAATATGTGGATACGATGATAAAAGGACTGGATTATGCTTGGGAGCATGCACGTGACCAGGCGGGACTGATGTATCATGACTGGACAGGGCGGACTGATGAAAAACGTAAGCCGAAATGGTTATTGGATGCTTCGTGTGTACCGGAGTATTATGCACGTGTGGCGATGATTAAAGGAGAAGTTACAAACAGAAAAAATAAATAAATGATGAAATTAAAATGGATAGGTAGCCTGTTGATTCTGGCAGGTGTTGTAGGGTGCAAAACACCTGATCGTCCCAATTTGGTAGAATATGTAAATCCTAATATCGGAACTGTACATAGTCGTTGGTTTTTTTATACTCCGGCTGCGGAGCCTTTCGGAATGGCTAAACTGGGAGCTTCTACCAATGGAACTTACGGTAATAATCAAGGATGGGAAGCTATTGGTTATGAAGATAATCATACTTCGATTGATGGCTTTCCTTGCTTACATGAGTTTCAGATAGGAGGAATTTCACTGATGCCTGTAACGGGAGAAGTAAAAACAAATCCCGGAAAACTGGAAGACCCCGATAAAGGGTTCCGTTCCCGTTTTGATAAGAAAGATGAAACGGCGCGTCCGGGATATTACTCTGTATTATTAAAGGATTACCAGGTAAAGGCAGAACTTACTGCCACTGCTCGTGTCGGATTCCAGCGATATACTTTCCCGGAGACGGAAGCTGCTCATATTCTTTTGAATATTGGAAATCGTCAGGGAGAAAGTGGAGCTGTGCGTGATGCATATATCAAACAGATAGATGGAAATACTATTGAAGGTTACGTGATTACGGAACCGGAATATGTGAAGAAATATCAAGCGGGTTCATCAGTAGCTATGTATTTTTATGCAAAACTAGATCGTATTCCTGAATCGGTAGAGGTTTTTTATCAAGATAGTACTCTGAAAGCGGGAAATGAAATCAAAGGTGCAGGAGCTATTATGTGCCTGAATTATAAAACGAAAAAAGATGATGTAGTAAATGTAAAGATCGGTTTGTCATATACTTCCATTGAAAATGCTAAACTGAATCTGGAAACGGAAGCGAAAGACTTGACTTTTAATGAAGCTTTACAGTCAACTACGGATAAATGGAATGAATCCTTGGGACGTATTCTGGTTTCAGGAGGTACGGATGAAAGCAAAATCAAATTTTATACAGGATTGTATCACGCTTTGTTGGGCAGAGGACTTGCTAGCGATGTTAATGGAGCTTATCCCAAAAATGATGGAACAGTAGGGCAGATACCTTTGGGAAAAGAAGGTAAGCCGATATATAATCATTATAATACGGATGCAGTTTGGGGGGCTTACTGGAACTTGACTTCTCTTTGGGCACTAGCTTATCCGGAATACTACAATGGATTAGTTAACAGTCAGTTGCTGGTATACAAAGATGCTGGCTGGTTAGGTGATGGTATTGCTGCCAGTAGATATGTTTCGGGCGTAGGGACAAATATGGTGAGTATTACCCTGGCAGGTGCATACAATAGTGGTATTCGTGATTTTGATGTTGAAACGGCTTATCAGGCAGCTTTAAAGAATGAATTAGGCTGGGAAGGCCGCATTGAGGGGGCAGGTAAGATGGATGTGAAGCAGTTTGTAGAAAGAGGATATGTACCTTATGAGAACAGTGTTCATTATGGCACACATCCGGATGGCTCTACCTTTTCTGTTTCTCATACATTGGAATATTGCTTTAGTGCTTATGCTGTGGCGCAGTGGGCGAAAGCATTGGGGCATACGGATGATTACAACCGTTTGATGGAATTATCAAGAGGATGGGAAAAACTATTTGATGATTCATTGAAACTGGTTCGTCCCAGAGTTCCTAACGGTGAGTTTATTGATAACTTTAATCCGCTGGAGTCATGGAGAGGATTTCAGGAAGGAAATGCTGTACAATATACATTTTTTGTTCCTCAACATCCATATCGTTTGATTGAAAAAGTGGGTAAAGAGGAGGTTAATAATCGGTTGGATTCTATATTTACCGAAGCGCGTAAATCTATTTTTGGTGGCGGTAAGATAACTTATGCTTTTGCAGGTGTGGAGAGTCCTTACAATCATGGTAATCAGCCAAGTCTTCATATTCCTTGGTTGTTCAATTTCTCCGGTAAACCTTACCTGACACAGAAATGGACGCGCTTGATTTGTGATGAGTTTTACGGAACAAACGGAGAGCATGGTTATGGCTACGGTCAGGATGAAGATCAGGGACAGTTGGGAGCCTGGTATGTGATGGCGGCAATGGGATTGTTCGATGTACAGGGCGGTTCTTGTGAACGACCGACTTTCCAGATTGGCAGTCCGTTGTTTGATAAGATTGAAATCAAACTTAGTCCGATGAATGCGACGGGAAAAACGTTTGTGATTGAAACGACTGGTAATACACCGGATGCCTATTATGTACAATCTGCTACGCTGAATGGCAAACCATTGGAACAGTGCTGGTTGTACCGGGATGAACTCTATAAAGGTGGGACATTGAAACTCACAATGGGAAATCAACCGAATGAGAAATGGGGAGTGGAAAATCCGCCTCATTGTTCTGAATAAACAGCTTATTTTCCTCGGTGTCGATGTTGCTTGACAGGACACCGGGGATTTTACATTTTATAATATAGTGGGTTAAACATGAAAACACAAAATTCTATTTATGCCGCCCTTCCCGTTCTTTTCGGGTTCTTTGTAATGGGCTTCTGTGACATAGTCGGTATTTCGTCCGATTATGTTCAACGTACTTTCGACTGGTCTCCCGTGATGACGGGATTTGTTCCTTCATTGGTTTTTATCTGGTTCCTGTTTTTAGGTATTCCTGTTGGAAATCAGATGAACAAATGGGGACGTAAAAATACGGTTTTACTTAGTATGGGAATAACGGTAGTGGGTATGCTGCTGCCATTAGTCGTTTATAACAGTGCGACTTGTATGATAGCTTATGCTCTTTTGGGAATTGGCAATGCCATTTTACAGGTTTCATTGAATCCGTTATTGAGTAATGTGGTAACCAGCCAACGTTTGCTGACAAGTAGTTTGACAGCAGGACAAGTGATTAAAGCTGTGTCTTCTCTCGTCGGGCCGGAGATTGTGTTGCTGGCTGTAGCACATTTTGGAGATGACAAATGGTATTATTGTTTTCCTATATTAGGCTTTATCACGTTATTGTCTGCCATTTGGCTGATGGCTACACCTGTTAAACGGGAAGCTTCCAGTGCCGCAACCCAACAACTTTCTATCAGTGATACTTTTTCTTTGTTGAAGGATAAAACGATTCTGTTGTTGTTTCTGGGTATCTTTTTTATTGTGGGAGTAGATGTTGCTACCAACTTTATTAGCTCCAAACTGATGGCGGAACGATTTGACTGGACGGCAGAACAAGTGAAGTTTGCCCCACAGGTTTATTTTTTAAGCCGTACGGTAGGTGCTTTGCTGGGTGCTTTCTTGTTAGCCCGTATTGCTGAAATGAAATATTTCCGTGTGAATATTGTTGCCTGTATTTTCTCTTTGCTTATTCTGGCCTTTGTAAAAAATGATATGGTGAATCTGATTTGTATCGGTGCTGTCGGCTTCTTTGCCTCATCCGTATTTTCTATCATTTATTCGATGGCTTTACAGGCAAGGCCGGAAAAAGCAAACCAAATTTCAGGATTGATGATTACTGCTGTTGCCGGTGGCGGAGTAGTTACCCCGGTGATTGGGTTTGCAATAGGAACAGTAGGTGTTATTGGAGGCGTTTTTGTTACTTTAGCTTGTGTGTGTTATTTGACTTATTGTGCTTTTGGGGTGAAGACCGCGAAAGCGTAGTATTATTGCGGAGAAGATGCTATCTTCGCCCGAATCCTACTTAGCGACTGCGGAGTTATCCACAAGTAAGATGCTATATGTTTTAAAGGTACATACTGCAATAATTCCGGAGTCTCTTTGATAAGGTTGAGATAGCGTTCTTTAGCCCGTGGGCTTCCCGAGCTGATAAGCCAGTTCTCCTGTTGAAGAAACTGGTGATCCATGAGGCGGAGCCCCAAATTAGCGAGTCCGATGGATGAGGCGAATAGCTGATTCAGAGCTGTTCGGGAAATACAATAGGCCACACTGTCACACATGACCTCAATATTTATTAATGAGTAGGCATTATCTACATAGCCCCAGACGGAGAAAGCAGCTTCTCCGTCTGAAGCAAACCAGATGGTAGTATCCACTCCGTCTTTATGATAATAGGCTCGCCATATTCCTGTCTTGATAAAATAAAGATTACAGTTCTTTGTTCCCTCGCGTACTATTAAATCTCTCTTTTTGAAATGTACCTCTTCCATACAGTTCAGTAGAGACTGTACATCGGTTTCTGATACCTTGTATCTATCGCAAAGTTTTTCAATGAATGTTCTCATATTGCAAAGATACTTATCGTCGGCAGACAATGAAACGATCTTTCAAATAAATTCCGAAAATATAGAAAGTGGTTAATAACTCTGCCAATGGTACGGCTAGCCAGATACCCGGTATACCCAATACCGGAGGGAGCGCAAAGAATCCGATCAACATAAACACTACTCCCCGGAGAAGAGTGATAATTGTTGCCCGCTGACCTCTTTCGACACTCTGATAATAACCAATGCCAATCATGTTGACGGCAAAGAAAATGAATCCTACTCCGAAATAAGGAAGCCCGTTTACTGCTATATCGAATGCAGCGTAGCTGCGGTCAATGAATAACGAAACGATGTCTTGGCAGCATAGTACGGTAAGAATGAAAAAGCTAATACCGCAGATTAAAGCGGTCCGAATGGCGAGATGCAGTGTCTTTCGTACACGCTCGGGTTGTCCGGCTCCGAAGTTATAGCTGATAATCGGCTGTGCGGATTGTGCAATGGCATTATAGACCATGAAGATGATAGGGAAGAAGTAACAGGCAATACTAAATGCTGCCACTCCGTCTTCACCGAGATGGCGGATGAAAACGTAGTTCCCCAGAAACATCATACAGGCAATGGAGGCTTCACTGATAAAAGCAGAACTTCCCAGTTTAATCATATAACCGATGTTGCGAAGAGTCAGTAACAGACTTTTGATACTTAACTTTATCCGGCATAGATGGAGGGTACGAGAGAAATGGAGGAGGTAAATCAGTGTCATCAACCCTCCCACAACAGTCCCCAGACTGGTGGCAAAAGCTGCTCCCATTATTCCCCAACCAAATTCGAAGATGAATATATAATCCAGTATGATATTGAGTATGGCTGCAACCGCATTACACATCATGGCATAGGTGGGTGAACCGTCCAGACGGATGCAGAACATACCTATATTTAAGACTTCGTAGAATACGAGAAAAGGAATGTACCATGCCATATATTCTACAGCTAACGGCAACAATCGGTCCGAACTACCTAATAATCTGGCTAATGGCTCTATAAAATAAAGGCACAGAGCAGACAGGATAAGTATGAGCAATGCAGAAAAAGCAATTGCTTGAGTGATATTAATACTTGCTACTTTGCGTTTTCCCTGAGATAAATGAATGGAAGCCACCACCGAAGCTCCCACTCCGAACATCAGTCCGATACCCGCTGCGATCATAAAAAGCGGTGCAGTGATATTTACTGCCGCCAGTGCGTCACTGCCAATTCCTTTTCCTACAAATATCCCGTCCGTAATAACGAACAGTGCCGAGAATACCATCCCAAGTACCGTAGGAATTAGTAACTTACGGAACAACGTGGAGATGTTCATGCTGCCGAAATCAATACTATCTTTCATAACTTTCTACCTTTGTCGTTGAAAATGGCAACAAAGGTAGGGTTATGAGAGGAGATAAAAATTACCATTTGGTAATTTTTATCTCTATATTTAATAGGGAAAAGAATCTCTTATGTATATTCTATCAATTATTTGATCATGTTGAAATCCTTTATTCCAAAAACTTCAGTGGATATTTCACCCAACCAACCGCTTTTACTATTAACACCCACTTGTACTTTGATAAAATCAACGTACTTCAGGTTTGCATCCTTACCGTCGAAAGTTACAGCATGGGATATCTTGAAATGATTGTCAGACGGTCCGGCATTATAGTTGTCATCATCTGTCAGACGATCAATGGCGCTGAAATTATCAGCATATCCCCATTCATAACTATCATTTACCCAATAAGTACCATTACCGGATTGATCGTAATTACGCTCTTTCAGGCGAGTACCTCGCAAAGTATATTGTTTTTCCTTTACCCAGGCGGGATAATAATAATCTTGCCGGTGAAAAGCACCCAGATAATCAATAGACCCACTTTGACCATGATTGTCTGTCCATGGGGTGGGAAGCTGAATACCAGTTGGTTTATGATAGGTGACGGCATAGTCCTGCCAGGTTTCGGCTTTCCCATATTCGGATCCGCGCAATTCATACCAAGTGTCATTAGGTAACCCATCACCATTTTCGTCCTGCATTACCCATACAATTCCCGGTTCTGACGAACCATCAAAAGCGTTTCCTGTAATAGCAATGTTGTAATCTCCATCATTCACGATACTATGGTCGAATCCAACGATGATGTATCCACCGAATCCGCCTAGGGAAACATAAGCCGTCTGATTGATTCGTTCTTCTGCATAGGTGCAGGCTTCTGCCATAGTTGTTGTGGTATGATTCTCATTGATGAATTGACCGGGAGCCGGTAAATATTCATATACTCTGTTCATTGACGCAGAACTTGTGGCGCTAATCTTCCGCTGGTATGTTCCTGCGGGAGGGCAAACATTGATTTTTAATGTTTGCGTAGCGAGTATATATGAGTTCCTCATTTCTACCTTTACTGTGTGTTCTCCCTGCTGCTCGGATGTAAACAGATAAGTATCATTTTCTCCGGATTGCACTTGTTCATTGTCCACAGTCCATGTATAGACTGCATCCAGTGCATTATTCACGTCAACCGGTTTGATACGGATAGTTCTGCCGGCTGACATGTTATATTCCGTTTGCAGGAATGTCCAGTTGAAATCTACTTGATCCGGTGAACAAACTTCTACTTTGAAAGTTACTTCGTCATCGCCATCTTCATTGTGAGTAGCAAAACGAACCTGATATTCGCCAAGCTCGATTGTGGGGAGAGTACAGGTTAATTCGTTCGAAATATCTTCACCGTTTATTTGCCAGGAGTAACTGGTTTCCAGAAAAGAATCTACTATAGGTGTAATGGTTAGTTCAGAGCCTTGAAGCACTTTGAAACCTTTGTCGGCATCCGCAATAGAGATAGTAGGTACATCAAGTTGAAAGACATCGATACGTATCTCCTTTTCTGTTGTCCCTCCGGCATTGGTGGCAGAAATCAGAATGAAATACCTGCCTGCTTCATCGGCTGAAAATGTCAGGGTGGAAGTGGTACAGATACTCTTTCCATCTATTGTCCAGTTAAAGGTCGTTTCCGAATCGGTATTTTCATAAATGGGAGCGATGGTTATCTCCCGACCAATTTTTGTTTTATAGATGGGGGATTCTTCTTTCAAGGTAATGACAGGAGCGGAAAGAAGAGGAGAGTCCTCCTCTTCTTTCACGCATGATATTAATGCTAACAGAACAAATAAAAAAAGTATAATATGTTTCATTAGAATCTCACTGCTACATCATCATAAGCAAAATAGGCAGGTTGGCTGAAACCATATCCGTTATCATTACTTCCAGTGACATTAAAGTCTATTTTGACCACTTTGCCTAATGCGGATAAATCCCATTTTGTCCATTCAAGTATATTACCCTCGGCTCCAACCAAATAAAATTCCGGACGTGTAGCTACTTCTTTTCCATCTTCATCATAACCGATAGCAACCAGTTTCACCCAATCATCTTTGCCTGCGGGTGCGGTCAAACCGTTACCGTTGGCCACACAGTTGGCTAGGTAGGTCGTCATAGTCACATACATGTGGTCAACTACACGAGCAACTCCGTCTCCAAAGTAAATATAGGGTAATGGACCGTTGGCATATCCGGAATTGTCTGCATAGCCGTAATGTACGCAGAAGTTTTTGGAACCATTATGTCCTCCAAAACCAGTTTTTGCATCCTGATAATAAACGGCTAGTTGGTGCTGGAAGTCTCCATGAGTAAGATCCATATCCAGATAATTGGAAATTGCGTGTCCGCCACCCCAGTATTGGTAATCACCCCATCCGTTAGGAAGTTCGGAAGCAAGAAAAGTGTTGTTTGCATCACTCCAGTTATAGAGTTGGTTATTCTTAGGATAAAGTAGTGGGCCACCATATTGTTGGCTGTCAATTAATGATGACCAGTTTCTTTCTCCTACCATGTTAGCATCACCTTTATAATCAACATCCTCGAATGTCAAGAAGTGTGCTTCACGCACTGCTCTTAATTGCATTTTTATTACTTTACCGAAAGCTTTGGACGGAGTGACAAGTATTTTAAGTTCACCATCTTTGACATCATCACCTGAAACTGCCGGAGCTGTGATTCTTAAGTCTTTATCATTAAGAACCGCTGTCCATCCTTGCGGAATAGCAATTAATGTTGCGTCGTCTATATTGGCAGTTGTAAGAAGATACGTCCTTGTTTCATTAGACGAGAACAAGGTATAATCCCTATTGGCAATGTCAAATGTATATGTTTCCCCTTTGGGCAATGTGAACGACGTTCCATCTGCAAGAGTAACTAGTACATGATTGTCATTAACTGTAACAGATTTGAAGAAAGAGTCTCCGTCTTGTCCTTCCGCTTTCACAGGTTTTCCGTCTGTTCCGTTAATGCGTTTGGCTCCTTCGCCTGTATCAACGGTCCAGTATCCGTCACTGTCAACTCCCATAACTGGAGTTGTACCCGTCACTTTTAACTTGTTAGTTGCATCCGGCAGCCATTCTGTAGTACCGTTGGTAGTAATGGTCCAGTAATATATTCCGTCTTTGTCAGCTTTCACTCCAATCACAGGAGCATCTGTACCATTCTTTCCATTTTTGATAGATACGGTGCTTCCATCACTGAAAGTTAATGTGTAGCCATCAGATGTCTGTTCCGTGTTGGTGATTACTTTCCCTTGATTTAATGCGTCTACCAAACTCTGTAAAGTTGTAATTTCAGAGTTCATTTTCTTGACTGTTGTTTCTAGTGTTTCTACTCGTCCGTCGAGATCATTGACTTTATCCCAGAGATCATCGTCATTGTAGCAACTGCATACTGTAACGACAGTGAGCAGTAAAAATAGAATTTTCTTCATTGCTTTTGTTTTTAATTATTAATAGAATTGTGAATTATTGAATCTCTTTTAGTTTCTTATCTGTAAAGGCAATATGTGCCGGAATGTCCCCCGTGATGACTGACCATTTCTTTTTTCCATCCCGGGAGAAACAGTATAATGTGCCGGGAGTCACATAGTCTTTGGCATCGGTGACGAAGAATTCACCTGTTTCCGGATTGATTGCTATTCCATAAGGTATCTTGATAGATTTTTCCGTACCATCTGTAATAAAATTGCGGGTATCAGTTTTCTTTGTTTTTGTATTATAGATGGCGTAAGAGACTGTCCAACTGTTGGTGTAATAACTCCATTCTGTACTGTATACATACAGTGAATCTCTGCAAATGGCCATTTCTGTATTGGGAAGAAGCGGTAGTTCTTCGATTACTTTATCGGTATTGGAATCTATTACAAATGTTTCGGAGTAAGTGTCATAATAATCTCCCCGGGATGAGACATAAATATTTCCGTATTGGTCTAATTCCATTCTATGCAAATTGATTCCCACATCAATGGTTTTGATAACTTTGAATGTGTTCAAGTCGATGACGGATACCGTACGGTCATAATTAGGTACGCGATACCCGCCGGAGTTGGCTACATAGAGTTTGTTGCCCACAATCACCATTTCTTCCGGCTGGTAGCCGACCACACAGGTGTCCTTGACAGTCAGTGTGGTAGTGTCAACACGTGCTACATACCCCAGTCTGGCGTTGGGATCTATTTTGACAGGGCCTGCATACGAACTGACGTATGCATATTTATCTTTAAAGACGATATAACGGCAATTAGGTATGGAAATTTGCGTGATGTGTTTTGCTGTTTCTACATTCATCACTTCTACGAAATGAGAACAGTTGATGATGGCATATAACTTATTTCCATAGATTTGGATATCATTTCCCACATCCCCCAATTCTTGTACGACTCCCGGGTTCCGTTCCGCATAGATATTCTTATGATAGATACCGGTTTCGTAATCAAAGTAATCAAGGGTAGCCTTGTTGCTTCCCATATTTCCTTCATTGAGTAGAAAGAAACCTTTGACAGAGGTGCCGCTTACTCCGGGAGTAACTTGGTTGGGAGTTGACGGAATAATGCGTTCATCTTCGCGACAAGAAGTCGACAGAAGAACAAAACAGATAATGATGGATAGAACAGATATTCTCATAACATGACGTTTAATTTGATTTTAAAACTTGTACCGGGCATAGGATAGCATTGCACTACTTCATATTGCTGATTGAAGATATTATTAATTTCTGTCGTTACACGTATTCCCGTTTTCCCCCATTGAAAAGTTTTGGATAGGGAAAAATCATGGGTATACCAAGGCTGTGCGTAGTTCTCCGGGATATTGGCGACTGCTTCATAACGTTCACCTGTATAAATGAAACTATAGTTGCAAGACCATGTTTGATAACTTCCATTGAGGATGATGGAACCTCCATGCCAAGGTATATAAGGAATCTGGCCTCCATACCATTCACTGGTAGGATCGGTAAAATCCTGTGCCTTTTGATAGGTGTAATTGAATAGAGTGCTAAGTTCCACCTTTCCGAAACCCCATTCTCCTCGTATGGCTGCGTCTAATCCCCGAATTTCCACATGTCCGAGATTTATCATAGTCCAACGGAACTGGTTGGAGGTAGGCATGGCAATGATTTTATCATCTACTTCATTATAGTAACCATCTATTTGTAAGTCCAGGCTTTTCAGCCAATGGTTATTCCAGGTGTGAGAGAAAGTGATACCCACATCGTATTGGGTGGTATATTCTGGTTTTAAGTCCTTATTGCCTATAAAAGTATAATACAAATCATTGAGAGTCGGCATGCGAAAGACTTTCTTATAAAAGGCCCGTACATTCAGAGGGAGCTTGGTCAATGGTTGCCAGGTGGCTATGACAGACGGAGTGTATTTGTTTTTGGTGCCTGCATTGGCTCCTTTGGTACGTGTATTGTCGTCGACATGAGTATATAACAGGCTCGCCTGCAACATGAGGCGGTTGAAGTCAAAGGACGTGGCGGCAGAAGTCAGGATTGTATTACGGGTTGGATAGACAAAATCTATGAGATCGGCCCGTAATGTATTCCATTGAAAATCGTTGGATAATGACATACTCCACCAGGGATAGATGGTGAATAAATGGGCGGCCGAAGCATAGATTTCTTGCTGTCGGTAGTGATTGTCTACATACATGGTGGTGACATCCAGTCTGGGATCGGATAAATAGTGGAGATAGTCATAAGCATATTTTCCGTTGGCTAGCAGACTGTACCAAGGCTTAAAATAGTTTTGAAAAGAGCCTTGCACAAACAGATTGGTATCCCACTGCCGGTCCTGATGGCGAAATTTACCCGGTTCTTCTCTTACCGCAGCTCCGGGGTATCCCCGTTCCGAATTGTATAGGTATGCTTTGGCTTTCCATTCTCCTTTGGGGATTTTTCCGAAGAATGCATTCTCCAAACGTAACATTCTTACGTCTCCATTTTGACGGACAGCTGTTGTGTCGTAACCATCTTTCTTGGCGTATGTGAATTTATATCGTCCTGATGTATACATATACTCCGTACTGATGGAACTGCTTATTCGTTCGTTGAAACGATGTTCCCAAAGTAGTGACGGATTGATGGTAGAGAATGAACCGCCTTTCACCCCGATGTTCAGATTGTTTTTCTTTTCCCCTTTGAATAGGGGTTTTCGTGTCTGCATATATATGGCACTTGCGGAACTATAATCTTTGGCAGGTTGGAAGATGGCACTTTTTTGACCATTATATAGTGAAATGACTTCCATATTATCTAATGAAAAACGGCCTAGATCGACAACTCCATTTTGCGCATTTCCTAATTCAATACCATCATAAAATACTCCGACATGATGACTGCCCATACTTCGTATATTGACGGTTTTTAGTCCTCCAATACCTCCGTAATCTTTTATCTGTACTCCGGAAAAGTAGCGCAAAGCATCGGCAACGGAGTAAACATTGAGCTTCTCAAGTTCTTTGCCGGACAGAATCTGTACAGGAGACATCTTTTTTTGCATCCGATTACTGTAGATAGTAACTTCTTTGAGTTTGAGAAGTGTATCAGACAGAGAAGTCTGATGCCGAACCTTGGATTGGGAAATGGCCGGTAATGTGGTAAATAAAGATAGAATCAAACATAATATCCACCGTAAATGGATACAATGCTTATTGTATGAATGGACTTGAATAGAAAGCATGTCTTTTATTTTATAGGTATAAAAAATCCGTTTGTTCAGATCTGAATTCAATCTACACAAACGGACATATAGCTATTATACCAAATAAAAGATAATTGCTTATTTTCTATTTGACTACTACCCGAAATCCCGCAGGTGTAAATCAGAGCATCAAGGCAGGTCTTCTGACTCATCCCATTTTGCAACGCCTTCCCAGATAAACTATCCAGTGACTTTCGTGTTGCAATTTTGCTCTCTGATTACAAGGAGCGGAGATTTACAGCAGCAGGTTCTGTTGCCGGTTTACACGGCATTCCCTTTTAATTCCTTAACAACGCAAAAGTTGTTCAAGGAAACCTTAACGGCACAAAGTTAGAAAGTTTTTATTAATTAGTTTGTTTTATTCTAAAAAAATATCCCATTGACCAATAACAAATATTCCGGCATCTGATCCTATTCTCTCCATTTGTTAGTAATCAATTGGATGGAAAAGGATATATTAATATGTTATCCCAACGACAGAATCAATATTTGTGCCGTCAATACTCGCAGAAACATGGTGAGCGGATAGACCGTAGCGTAACCAACGGCAGGCGCATCACAGGAGGTCAGGTCATTGGAGTAAGCCAGTGCCGGTGGATTGGTGGTAGAACCAGCCAGAACCCCGATAAGCGTGAAATAATTCAGCTTGCAATAATACCGTCCTACTAATCCTGTAATTAGAAGTGGCAGGATGGTTATGATTACTCCGTAGCCTACCCATATATATCCTCCGCCATGAATGACTGTGTCTACAAAGCCTTCGCCTGCTCCTAAACCTACGCAAGCGAGGAAGATGGAAATACCGATTTCACGAAGCATCAGGTTGGCACTCATGGTGGTATAAGTAATCAGCTTGTATTTCGGACCGAAACGGCTAATCAGGATAGAAACGATGAGCGGACCGCCTGCCAATCCTAGTTTCACAGGTTGCGGGATTCCGGGAAATGCGAAAGGAAGACTTCCCAGAATACATCCTAAAGCGATACCTATAAAGATAGGAATCAGGTTCGGATGATTTAAGCGTTTCATGGAGTTGCCAAGTACTTTCTCTGCATGGGTAACAGCCAGTTCGGAACCTACAATGGTGACACGGTCTCCCATTTGTAACTGTAATTGTGGAGAGGCTACCAAGTCTACTCCCGAACGATTGACGCGGGTGATGTTTGCTCCGAAGTTATTTCTGATTTTGAGTTGTGAAAGCGTTTTCCCGTTCAATTCCGGTTTAGTAATCAGGATACGGCGTGAAATGAGCTCTTTGTTCAGCTGTTCCCATTCCATTTTGATTTCCTTTCCGAAGAATACAGTAATTGCTTCCACGTCAATCGGGGTAGAGATCACTAATATGATATCCCCTACATGTAGAATTGTTTCGGAATTGACCAATTCGGTTTCTCCACCCTCGCGGTGTTTGATGCGGGAAATGACAAACTTACGGTTCAGTAACGGGCGGAGTTCTTTAATCCTGATGCCGTCTACCGATTCGTTTCTCACTTCAATGGAGATAGGACGTACGGTAAGTTCCTGGAGATGTCCCAGACCGACTTCCGCTTCTTTTTCTTCTTGAGCAGTATTGATGCGAAGGAGATATTTCAAAGCAAGCAGTGAAAGGATGATACCTACTACACCCAGCGGATAACTGACAGCATATCCTAAAGCAATTTCGGGAGCATCTATACCATTCAAATCACTATTGGCCTGTTGTGCGGCTCCCAGCCCCGGAGTATTGGTGACGGCTCCCGACAGAATACCTACCATTGTGGTAATCGGAGTTCCGGTGGTGAAGTGCAGGATAACAGTAATGGTTACTCCTAATACTACTACCAGCATGGCCAGCATATTCAGGGTAAAGCCACCCTTTTTGAATGCTGAAAAAAAGCCGGGTCCTACCTGCAAACCAATTGAGTAAACAAACAGAATCAATCCGAATTCTTTTAGAAAGTGGAGCAGGTGTTCGTCCAGATTCATGTTGAAATGACCGAATACGATTCCGACAAAGAGTATCCAGGTAACTCCCAGAGATACTCCCCGCACTTTGATTTTTGCAAGGATGATTCCAAACGCTATGGTTAGTGACAGAATCAGTACGGAGTGTGCCACTCCGCCGCCCCAAAGATTGGGGTAACCTTCAAATAAATTTCTTAGAACTTCCATTGTGATTATTATATGATGATATTTAGTTTAGCTAAAAGTACCCCCGGAGAAATCACTTCTGCGGGGATACGCACACATTGAGCATGACGGTCTAATGCCGTCCTTTTGATATTTTAGCTAGAGAGAATTTATCCTCCTTCAATCATTTCCGATGTCATGACTACTCGATTATTTTTTTTACAGTCTGCCATTTTCCTATCCCACGAGTAAAAACAGCTATAAAGGTATGAATGGCAGGTCTTCTGACTGACTCCCTTCCTGATTCCTTCCCGACCTTGACTATCTATACCCGGTCAGTGGTAAAAGTAAATATCAAGAAGTTGAATAGAGTTTCACAGCAGCGGGACTGTCCGGGATTTACACCCGATTCCCTTTTAATTCAGATAGTTGATATGGCTATCTGAAACCAATTCGGGGGCAAAGATAGCGAATTTATATAGAACCCAAATGAATGCTACCTATTTATTTTATACACAGTCTGATTCTTGTCGGATATCTGTTTGTTTATTTGATGCGTACTCTCATCTCCTGCACATCAAACGTGACGGATTCATTTCGGAAAAGTCTTTCTATATGTCCGCTGGCCACCATTTCCGGAGTAGGCAGCGTGTACATCTGCGGATTATCTATGAGCATGATGGAGTCGCAAAGCGATAAGGCGATGTCGAGGTCATGAGTGGAGAATAAGACACATTTTTTTTCTTCCTGTGCCAATTTCTTTAAAAGCAAACAGAGCTCGTAGCGGTTGGGTAAGTCCAGGAAGGCGGTCGGCTCATCAAGCAGGATGACAGGAGTATCCTGTGCAAGGGCACGGGCAATCATGATTCGCTGACATTCGCCATCGGACATTTTATCCATTGTCTTTTCTGCATAACCGGACATACCGACTAGTTGCATAGCGTCGTCCACCCGCTTTTGGTCTTCCGGTTGCAGTTGGCCGATCCAGTTGGTATAGGGAGCACGCCCTAAGGCTACTACATCTTTACAGCGGAGATTAGCGATGCGTACTTTATCGGTGGTGACAAAGCTGATATTCCGGGCTAATTTTTCCGGTTTCAATGAAGCTATGTTTTTTCCTTGCAGAGTAATTTCTCCTGATTGAGGCTTTTCCAGTCCCATCATGGCACGGAGCAGGGTACTCTTTCCCGTTCCGTTACGTCCTAACAGGGCAACGAGTTGTCCGCCTGTGATTCGGGCATTTACCGTTTCCAACAGCGTGCGCTGTCCATATCCTAATGTCAGTTCTTTAAGCTCTATCATTTGAATCTACGCAAGTTTTTAGCAATTACCCATAAAATAACCGGAACACCTAGCAAGGCGGTGATGCAGTTAACCGGAAGCAGAAACTTCTTGGCGATGATGTCGCAGAGAAGCATGCTGATAAGCCCTGTCAGCATGGTGCCGGGGACCAGTATCCGGTGGTCGGCGTTGTTGAACAGCAGTCGTGTGACGTGCGGTACTGCCAGGCCGATAAATCCTACCGGACCACAGAAAGCGGTGACCGTTCCTGTCAGCAGTGCGGTAGAAACGAAGATGAACGTGCGTGAACGTTTAATGTTCATTCCCATCGTTCGTGCATAATTTTCACCGAGCAGTAGCAGGTTCAGCGATTTGATACAGGCTACGGAAATCAGTAAGCCGATACATAGCATTGGTATCATGATTCCCAATTGGGTGACTGTGATATGGCTAAGAGATCCCATTGACCAGAGTGTGAACATTTTCAGTTGTTCGGCCGAACTTAGGTATTGGAGTATCTGAATGATAGCGCCTGCTACGTAGCCTATCATAACTCCCATGATCAATACACCGAGAATGTTTTTTACTTTCCGGCTGATAATGGCTACTCCCAATAAGATTACGGCAGTTCCTATCCAGCCCGAACCTACGATACCCAGCGACTGAAGAATTGGAAACTCCGCCCATCCAAGTAATGGAGCACCTAGTATGAACAGAGCTACGCCCAGTCCTGCACCGGAACTTACTCCCAGCAGGTAAGGATCTGCCAACGGATTCTGGAATACTGTTTGCATCTGTAAACCGCTAACGGAGAGTGCTATTCCTATCAAAGCCGCTACCACTACCCGTATGAAACGGATAGAAAGGAGAATATTCCGTGTCATTTCGTCACATTCGCCTCCGGTGAGTACAGCCCATACCTTGGTGATAGGAATATATGTATCTCCCGTTGCCATGTCTATCAGTAATAACAGTATGGCAACTATACCCAGTGTAATGAATAAAAAGGGAGTGCGTTTATCAGGCTGTTTCATTCCAGATGTCTGTAATAGTAAAGTGAATCGGATACGAGTTCGGGGTGAAAGATATGAATCAGGTCACGCAATACGACGTCGGGACGTACCACTGCAGATTCCCAGTAGTCATTACCTCCTGTCGGTGTTGTTCGTAAATTATTGTTGTAAACAGTTTTTTCGCGTACAGCTTTGGCGTCTACAAATTTAGGATTGACCGTCTTTAGTTCATCCAACGTAGAAGCCATGCCTACATTAATCCAGTAGTCGGCCTTTTGTATCAGTTTGTAAGCTGTTTCCAGTCCGATGGGAGTGGAACTGTTAGACTTGTTTTCTTGGTAGATGTAATCCGCACCCGCATCAGTTACCAATTGTGCCATGTAACTTTGTGTGGAAGGCATCACCCAACTGTCGTTCCACGGGGTATTGAGCATAACGGTAGGACGTTGTTCTACCGATTCGGTGAGCGCTTTCAAAACTTGATAACGTTTAGGGATTTCACGGAATATTTCGATGCCTTTTTCCCTGCTGTCTGTTAATTCGGCAAGAGCTACCAGCCATTCGGCTTTACCAAGCGGCGATTCCTCCAAATATTCTCCTACATACATATAAGGTATATACAGTTCTTTCAGTTTGTCTGTTACGGCAGTTTGCGCATCTCCGATACCGTATAACAGGACAACATCCGGTTTCAGTCCCAATAATAACTCATAATTCATTTCGGGGCCCATGTCCTTGATAGAATTTTTATGTGCGAGAATATATGGATTGGATACATAGTCGATGCCCGATACTCCGACAATTTTGTCCACTTGACCTAGAGCGTCGAACATGGCGATGTAGGAAGAAGCCATACATACGATACGTTTCGCTCCGGCAGGGATGGTAGGTCCGTTGAATCCGGCAGGTGCCTGTTCACCGTTGCGTGAAATGAAATAAGACACTTTTACGTCCTTGGCTCCCTGCCATGGATTGGAAACCTGAATAAGTGTGCTGGCGGCCTTGTCCGCACCCAGAATCTTGAATCCGGTAGCATATTCAGGTGTATAGACATCCTGTTTGAAAGCCTCGAGAGAAGTCTTCTTGTTGGATATACAACTAGCCAGGAAGAGAAGACATAGCCATGTGAGGATTGAAATAGGAGATTTCATCTTTATTCGTGTATCTTTTAAATGAATAAATAATTTTCGGTGTCCGAAGATTGACATTGCGGGGCAAAGATAAGTATCTTTGGAGATATTCTTTCTTTTTTTATTGCATTTTCTCCGAAATCATTCCTATTTATGTATCCTCCCCTTAGGCAGGCAGAATGGATTAAGTTTATCGGTCTGCTGATTACTTCAGAGAATTTCTGCACCTTAAAGATTCAGAAAAAGTTTGGAGATGCTTTTTACCCTCGCACTCTCACCCATTGGCTCAAACCGCTTATTCATCATAGTTACAGGTGTGAGGGTAAGAGTGAGAGTAGGGTGAGGGTAAACAGTTACTCTCACCCTGTCTCGTCTTGATTTGGTTGATAGGTTAAACCTGAAGTTTATAAGGATATAGTAAATCCATCGAAAGTATGTAGTTATTTGCAGAATCTATGCAGATAATGGCTTGTTCATATAGGTAAACACTTAGTTTCAAGTAGCGAAACATTTTGTTTCTCGGTGTGAAACACTTCGTTTCATTACTTGAAACATTTCGTTTCTCGGTGCGAAACACTTTGTCCCAAGTAATGAAATAAAGTGGAACTGCCGTCAACCGAAAATTCTCCAGTAAGTAATTATTAAACAGGGTGTGAGGGTAAAGACATCGCAAACTTATTAGAGATATCTACACCTGTTTGTTTACGGGCACTCTTGATATAGAAAAACTCCTCCGTAGGCAGGTACTGCCTGAAATGCTTCTTCCGGGTGAATCAACTTTGCATAAATCTGTGCGCAAATCAATACGCCGCCATGAGCAAATACTACTATATTTTCAGCCTCCTTTTGTTTGATTTCGTCTAAAAACGCGGCTACCCGTTTATACTGATCGGCAAACGATTCTCCATTGGTTGCTTTTACATTCATGTAGTCGTCGTACCAGCATTGGAGATTCGGGTCTTTGATTTTATTAAAATACTGCATTTCCCAATCTCCGAAATTAAGTTCCAGTATTCTTAGGTCACGGGTGGCATCTCCGAATCCACAATACTGTGCCAGACGGGTGCATCTGGATAGAGGGCTGGTGTAAGCCATATCAAAGTGAATGGATTCGATTTTAGCTTTGGTTACGGCTGCTTCTATCTCAAATGTAGGACGTAAAGGAACGTCTGACTGACCGTAACAAAGACCTTTAGGAACGTCGACAGAGGTATGTCTGATTAGATAAATATTCATAGGTTTACTTATTTTATATAGATAGACATCACTGCTCCCAGCCAGAAACTCATTTCGCTTAGGAGAAATAATGCACCGCAACAATCTCCGGTATATCCGTTCAGACGTCGTTTCATCATCCGGCAGATAAAGAAGAATACCAGAATGGGAAATATACATACGGGCCAGTAGCTTGGAGGAAGTAATAGGAGAGGTAGTATTCCACCCATCGCAGACATTACGATCTCCCCAAAACTCATTCTTGTATATACTGTTCCGGATTTGCTATCTTCTTCTTTCCGTGCATAGGGCAGGTAATTGATGATATTGGAAGAAATGAATTTACTCCAGGTATCTCCGCTTAGTAATAAGAAAGGAGTAACTGCTAAGGGAAGTGCGACCAGTAGATTGTAAGCAAATAAATAATAGATGATTAATCCCAAAACTCCATAGCTTCCGATATGGGAATCTTTCATGATGCGTAACGTGCTTTCTCTGTTCGTCCCACCTCCGAATCCATCGAAGAAATCGGCCAATCCATCCTCATGCAATGCTCCTGTGATAAGTAAACGTGAAGTCAGTGCCAGGATTACGGCTACTCCGTGAGGTAGAATAGTACTGGCTCCCCAGAAAATCAATGCCATCATTCCCCCGGTCAGCCAGCCACTGAAACTCCAATAATTGACAACGTGTTTGAAACACTCCTGCGGAACTTCTTTTATTTTCCAGAAAGGCAATCGTGTAAAGAATATGAGTGCGGCAAGTATCTGGTTCATCTTAGAAATATTTAGTGATAGAAGCATGAGCAAATGAATCCATCTCATTCAGCATTTTCACAGCAGAATCTACAATGGGATAGGCACAAACGGAACCGCTTCCTTCTCCAAGTCTTAGTCCGAGATTGAGTAGGGGACGTGCTCCGAGATAGTCCAATAATAGCTTATGTCCGCTCTCGTCTCCCTGATGACCGAATATGGCGTAGCTCATCACTTCCGGATAAAGGCGTGAAGCGGCAAGAATACAATTGGTCATAATAAATCCATCAATTAGAATAACCATTCCCAGTTCGGCAGCTTTGAGCATTGCTCCTACGGCCATTACCATTTCGTAACCTCCGAAACGGCAGAGGATTTCTTCTGCGGAATGCTCTCCCGGATATTGTTCGAGAGATCTTTTCAGAACTTCGTATTTGTGATTTATTCCCTGGTGATTGAGTCCGCTTCCTGCACCTACACATTGATCTAATGGAATTCTGGTGAAGCAAGTCATCCATAGGGAAGAGGACGAAGTATTTCCGATTCCCATTTCACCGAAGCTAATGATATTGCAGCCTTCCTGGTGAGAAGTGTCCACACATTGGGCACCATGCTCCAGGCAGAGTTCCATCTCTTCAGGTGTCATGGCTGCTTCATGAAGGAAATTGCGTGTTCCTCTTCCGACTTTCATGTTAATGATACCTTTTTCATAAGGTAAATCATAATCGACTCCTGCATCTACAATTTTAAGAGTGAAACCGTGCTGTCGGCACAGGAAGTTAATCCCTGCTCCTCCATGAAGAAAGTTACTGATTTGTTGCCAGGTTACTTCTTTAGGAGATGGACTGACTTTTTCTTCTACGATGCCATGATCTGCGGCAAAGATTATATTTTGAGGATGAGTTAATCGTGGAGAAAGGGATTGTTGGATCAGTCCGATTTGCAAAGCAATTTCTTCCAGTCTTCCAAGCGATCCTTTAGGCTTGGTCAGATTATTGATTTTGTCAATCAGAGCTTCTTTGATAGCTTCATCCGGCTTTTGAATATGAAACGTTTTCATGTTTATTTTATTTTTACGGGAATACCACTTGCCATGAGATATACATCGTCGGCATGCGATGCGATATATTGATTGGTCCAACCTTGCAAGTCTGTGAATTTACGTTGCAGTTTGTTCTCGGAAACTCCCCCCCAACCAATCTCATTAGTTACAAATATGAAAGTGGCATCCTGCTGGGTAAATTTGTCGAATTCTTTTTTGACGGCTTCCAATGAGGAGGCAACGTTAGAATCAAACTCCATAAAGAAGTTAGTGCACCAAAGAGTTACACAATCTATCACTACGACTCTGCCCGCTACATTGTGACGGCTCAATTCTTTTTCTTCTTCTATATTTGTCCATTCAGGACCGCGGTTCTTTTGATGGCGTTCCACCCTTTTTCTGAATTCTTCGTCCCATATCCTGGCAGTGGCCAAGTAAACCGGTGACGTAGTAAGTTCATGCGCTTTTTTTTCCGCAAACGAACTTTTACCGGATCGTTGTCCTCCTGTGATTAGTATAATCCTTTTCATTAAGTTGCTGATTGAATAATGGATGGACAAAGGTATAAAAAATAACTCCGGGATTAACCGTTTTACGTAAAAGTTATTAACTTTGTCCCGATTTGTTTTAGATCAACATAAATATCAGACTTAACTACTATTAGATATGAACGCTTGTAAGTTAGTGGGATTGCTTTTGCTGCTACTTTGGGGACATACTGCTCTGTATGCTCAACAAGTGAGAACTGTGCGAGGAAGAGTGCAGACAGTGGAAGCCGGCAGTAATGAGAAGCGGGTATTACCATCTGCCAGCATTGTTATTTTGGCGAAAAGCGATTCTGCCTTTATCAAGGGAATAACAAGTGATAAGAATGGGCGTTTCATTCTTAATTATCAACCGCAGAAGAAAAAGAAATACCTGTTGAAGGTCTCTTTTATGGGAATGCAATCTGTATACCGGGCACTGGAAGACTCTGTATCGGTGAATATCGGTACAGTGGTATTGAAAGATGATGATATTCAGATTAGTGAAGTGACGATAACGGGAAAATTGCAGGAAGTAGTGATGGAGGGAGATACTACGGTTATCAACGCTGCCGCTTTTAAAACTCGTGAAGGAGCTTATCTGGAAGATTTAGTGAAGCGTGTTCCCGGATTGGTATATAATAAGAAAGATAATTCGTTGACATACAACGGACAGCCCATCAGTGAAATCAATGTAAATGGCGAAGCTTTTTTCTCCGGAGATAAAAAGACGGCACTCGAAAATCTTCCGGCAGACCTGATTAGTAAGTTGAAAGTATATGATAAGAAATCGAAAGAAGAGGAGTTCACCGGAATTAGTTCAGGAGAAAAGAAATATGTACTCGACTTGCAGACTAAGGATGAATTGAATAAAACCTGGCTGACAAATGCAACGGTAGGATACGGGAATAACCAGAAGAAGGATTTCGAGGGGCAAGTGAATTATTTTAGTAAAGACGGAGATAATCTTTCTTTTATCGCACAGTCTACCAACAGATACCAGAATAGTACGTACAAGGATAATATCAACAATTCGGTAGGAATGAATATGACTCATAAATTCGGTAAGAAATTCTCCCTGACCGGAAGTGTGAACTATAATTTGAACCGGAACGGAAATCTTTCTTCCATTTATCAGGAACAGTATTTGCCGGCAGGTAATCAATACTCTGCGTCTACTAACGAAAGTAACTCTAAGGGGCGGTCGATTAGTTCTAACTTCATGGGAAGCTGGGAAGTAGATAAACGTACACGTATACATTTTACCGGTAATTTAGGAATCTCTCCTAATAGGAATGAAAACAGTAGCCAGAATGCATCTTTTGATGCTCCTCCCGGCATAAGTCATGAGAGCTTGTTTGATGACTTTGAATCTATTCCCCGGGATATAAAAGTGAATCGTAGTGAGAACCGGTCGCGTTCGGAGAATCAGTCGAACCGTTATAGCTGGATGATGAGTATTATGAGACGTCTGAATGAAAAAGGTACAACGCTGGCATTGAATATCCTGAACTCGGATTCGTGGGGAGATAATGAAAGTTTTTCGCTTTCTAAAACTACTTATTTCCGTCTTGAAGATAAATTGGGAAATGATTCGGTGCTTTTTCGTAACCAGTATTTGAAGTCGCCTCAAAAAAATAATTCATGGAGAGTCGGGATTACCTTTGCCCAGCCTATTGGTAAGAAGATGCATTTCCGGGTAGCATATAACTGGGATACTAACTATGAGCGTGATAATCGTGATACGTATGAATTATCTTCTCTGACGAAGTCGGAAGTCTTTGGTGAACTACCTCCCGACTATGAAGCAGGGTATGTGGATAGTTTGAGTAATCGGAGTCATAGTCGTACGAATGGCCATAATCTGGATGTGGGGCTTAATTACTCTGATGATACCTGGATGTTTAATGCCTCATTAGGGATGACTCCGCAAAAACGTGCCATTGAACGGAAAATGGGAAAGCTCTATGCGGACACTACCATGCATACTATCGACTTTCAGCCTATGATATGGGTGAATTGGAAAAAGAAAGAGGCCCGGATCACTTTCAATTATAGCGGTAGAACCCGGCAACCCTCCTTATCAGATTTAATGCCGCTGACGGATAACAGTAATCCGTTGTATATCACCCGGGGAAATCCGGATTTGAAACAGATGTTTTCTCATAGTGTCCGTGTGAGCTTTCAACATTCAAAAAAAGGTATATCTGCGAATATCGGCGGGCAGATGGAACAGAACAGTGTGACGCAGGTAGTGCTATATGATGCAAAAACCGGCGGACGTGAGACATCTCCTATTAATATTAACGGAAACTGGAATGTATATGGAAGTGCCAACTGGTGGAAGCGTCTGGGACATTTTTCCTTGCGGTTGGATATGAACGGTAATCATAGCAATCGTGTCAGTATGATTAATGAAGACAAGAGCCTCGAACCGAAGAAAAGTACGACACGTGATACCGGATTGGGGTGTGACGCGAATGTATCTTATCAGCCCACCTGGGGAGGTATTGATTTCTCTACTTCCTGGAATTATCAGTATTCGCTTAATTCTATCAATGATAACGATACCTATACGCGTAATTATAGTTTTCGTCTTGAGGGGTACGTTGATCTTCCTTTTGGCTTGCAATTACGGACTGACGGGGCTTATTCTTTCCGTAATGGTACGAATATCCGTAAAGGCGAAGATGACCAGATGTTGTGGAATGCAAGTGCCAGCTGGCGGTTCTTGAAAAAGAAAGAAGCGGAACTGTCTGCTTATTGGGCGGATATTCTCGGAAAGAGGAAAAGTTTCGGCCGTACGACTTCTTCTGATGGTTTTTATGAGTTCCGTAACCAGGAAATAAAAGGATATTTCATAGTCACTTTCAAATATAACTTTCGTTTGATGATGTGATTTTTAGAAAAAAGTCGTATGTTTGCTACAGAACCATAAAACAAAATGTACTATGAGCGGTAATTATGTTATCAATATCGGCCGTCAGTTAGGTAGCGGCGGAAAAGAAATAGGAGAGAAGTTGGCAGCCCGTTTGGGAATCAACTTCTACGACAAGGAACTGATTAATCTGGCTTCGGAGGAAAGTGGATTGTGTAAGGAGTTTTTTGAAAAGGCTGATGAAAAAGCCTCGCAGGGTATTATTGGCGGACTGTTCGGTATGCGTTTCCCTTTTATCAGTGAGGGAGCTATGCCATGTAACAACTGCTTGAGCAATGATGCTTTGTTCAAAGTACAGAGTGATGTGATCCGTCATCTGGCAGCAGAAAGATCTTGTGTCTTTGTAGGACGTTGCGCAGATTATATTCTGAGAGAGCATCCTCGTTGCGCTAATGTTTTTATTTCAGCCTCTAAAGAAGATCGCATAGCGCGGTTGTGTGGCATGCATCATATTGATGCGGAAGCTGCAGAAGAAATGATCGAAAAAGCGGATAAGAGACGTTCGGAATACTATAATTATTATAGCTATAAAACATGGGGAGCAGCAGCTACTTATCATTTGTGCATTGATTCTTCTTCTTTGGGAATTGAAGAGACAGTGCGGTTCATTGAAGAATTTGTAGTAAAGAAACTGCAGCTTGTATGACAGGATAGAAAAGCAGATTGAAAAAATAAATAAAGCCGGCATATTCCATTTGGATATAGCCGGCTTTATTGTTTATATGCTAAACTTGATTTACATCATTGCTAATAATATCATCTGTCCCGTCAGAATACGGAGGAACATTGATAACGGATAAACTGTAGAGTATCCCACTGCCGGAGCATCTCCGGAGGTTGTTTGATTGGCATAAGCCAATGCCGGTGGGTCGGTATTACTACCGGCTATCAATCCCATCAGGGTGAAGTAGTTTACCTTATAATATAATCTTGCGATGGTGCCGATGATAAGTAGCGGGATAACGGTGATAAGGAAACCGGAACCTACGTATAGTAATCCGTCTCCCTCGACTACCGTTTGCACGAAATTGGCACCGGCATCTATACCGACACTGGCAAGGAAGAGAACGATACCGATTTCACGAAGCATCAGGTTGGCACTCATGGTTGTATAAGTCACTAAATGCAGCTTATGACCGAAACGTCCAATAAGAATAGCCACTACCAGCGGTCCGCCTGCCAAACCTAATTTTAAAGGAGTCGGCATACCCGGGAATGCAATCGGAAGACTACCCAGAAGGATACCTAAGAAGATACCAACGAAGATCGTAACAATGTTCGGTGTATCCAAGCGTTTCAACTGATTACCCAGTACACCGGCAACACGTTCCACTGCATCTTGCTGTCCTACCACCATAACGCGGTCACCTACCTGAAGTATCAGATTCGGATCGGCAAACAGGTCCATACCGGAACGGTTGATACGGGTGACATTGACCCCATACATACTACGGAAGTGCATAGAACCTAATGTTTTACCATTGATTTCCGGTTTGGTAACCAGAATACGGCGGGAAACCATTGGGAGGTCTTGTTTTTCCCAGTCGAGCTCCACTTCTTTTCCGATAAATACTACAATTGCAGGAGCGTCTTCTTCCGAGCAGACGATAAATAACTGGTCGCCTATATTAAACACTGTTTCATGGTCGGGAATACTTACATGACCATCATGGCGAATTCGGGAGCAAACGAACTTACGGCCCAGGAAATTCTTGATTTCAATCAGCGTTTTTCCACTAATTGATTCATTGCGAACTTCCAGGCTCATCATGTGAGGTTTGTGGTGTGAATCTCCACTTTGGATTTTCAGGCTTTCTTCTTCTTTCGCCATATTGACACGGAAGATGTAACGGATGGCAATGATAGAACCAATGATACCTACCACACCGAGGGGATAAGCACATGCATAACCGAGAGCAATCTGCGGACCGGTATAATGCAACTGATTCAGAGCCTCATTGGCAGCACCAAGTCCCGGAGTATTTGTCACTGCTCCGTAAAGGATACCTACCATCATCGGCAGTTCTACCCGGCCGTTCCAGAGGTAATAAAGCCCCAGTGCGACAGCAATATTTAACACAACGATGCCTACAGCCAACAGGTTTAATGTCATTCCTCCTTTTTTGAAAGAGGAGAAGAAAGATGGCCCCACCTGAAGACCGATACAGAATACGAACAAGATCAATCCGAATTCACGGATGAAATGTAGGATGTGTGTATCGGCTGTGAAGCCGAAATGTCCCATTAGGATGCCGGCAAACAAAACAAATGTGACGCCCAAAGAAACTCCGAATATCTTTATCTTACCAAGATACACGCCGGCAGCCACTACAAATGCGTAGAGGAGCACGATGTGAGCTACGGAGCTGGGGTCCCATAATAAACTTTGTAACCAATCCATAATATAGCAGTTTTTATAATGTTTTTCTAAAAACGAGTGCAAAATTACTCATAACATTGGAGCTAATCAAATAAAAGAAGAACTAAAAATGAAGAATTTCTATGCAGATTGTATGCACTTGACGAATCGGGGCGTCCTGTGCGAATTTTCCCTAAAAAAGAGATTCGTTTTAACTTATTGGTTATATTTGCAGGTCGAACGACTGACATTTAGAAAGAGATAGATAAAAATAAAGACAATATTAATCTTGTTTTAATTTTAAATAAACTATGGCAGACAAAAAAGAAAAACTCTTCTCAGACTTTTCTCCTGCCTCCACCGAACAATGGATGGAGAAGGTTACAGCCGATTTAAAAGGTGCTGATTTTGAGAAGAAGCTCGTTTGGAAAACAAACGAAGGGTTTAAAGTGAAACCTTTTTACCGGATGGAAGATCTGGAGGATTTAAAAACTACTGATGCACTTCCTGGAGAGTTCCCTTATTTAAGAGGAACTAAAAAAGACAACAATGCATGGTTGGTTCGTCAGGAAATTAGAGTAGAATGTCCGAAAGAAGCCAATGCGAAAGCACTGGATATCCTAAATAAGGGTGTTGACTCACTTTCTTTCCATGTGAAAGCAAAAGAACTTAATGCGGAATATATTGAAACACTGTTAAGTGATATTCAGGCAGAGTGTGTTGAACTGAATTTCTCAACCTGTCAGGGGCATGTGGTTGAGTTGGCTAATCTGCTGGTAGCTTATTTCCAGAAGAAAGATTATGATGTGAAGAAACTGAAAGGTTCTATCAACTATGATTTCTTCAACAAGATGCTGACTCGTGGCAAGGAGAAAGGTGATATGGTACAAACAGCCAAATCTTTGATTGAAGCCATTCAGCCGCTTCCTTTCTATCGTGTGCTGAATGTAAACGCTTTATCATTGAATAATGCAGGCGCTTATATTTCTCAGGAACTGGGTTATGCTCTGGCTTGGGGAAATGAATATATGGGTCAATTGACTGATGCCGGTATTCCTGCTGCCATAGTAGCCAAGAAAATCAAATTTAATTTTGGTATCAGTTCCAATTATTTCCTTGAAATAGCGAAATTCCGTGCGGCACGTTTGCTTTGGGCAAATATTGTAGCTTCTTACAATCCCGAATGTGTGCGTGATTGCGAGAATAAAGGTCCTAACGGAGAATGTCGTTGCGCAGCAAAAATGGCGGTTCATGCCGAAACTTCTACTTTCAATCTTACTTTGTTTGATGCACATGTAAATCTGCTTCGTACACAGACTGAAGCCATGAGTGCTGCATTAGGAGGCGTAGACTCTATGACGGTAACTCCGTTTGATAAGACTTATGAGACTCCGGACGAGTTCTCAGAACGCCTGGCTCGTAACCAACAACTGCTGCTGAAAGAAGAATCTCATTTTGATAAAGTGATCGACCCTGCTGCCGGTTCTTATTATATCGAGAATCTGACTGTGGCTATTGCAAAACAGGCTTGGGAACTCTTCCTTGCTGTAGAAGAAGCAGGTGGCTTCTATGCGGCATTGAAAGCAGGAACTGTTCAGGCTGCTGTGAATGAGAGCAACAAAGCTCGTCATAAAGCAGTTGCACAGCGTCGTGAAGTGCTGTTGGGTACCAACCAATTCCCGAACTTCAATGAAAAGGCTGGCAATAAGCAACCTGTTGAAGGTAAGTGTTGTTGCGGAGGTGACTCTCATACTTGCGAAAAAGAGGTGGATACTCTGGTGTTCGATCGTGCTGCCAGTCAGTTTGAAGCATTGCGTCTCGAAACAGAAGCATCAGGCAAACGTCCGAAAGCGTTCATGTTAACCATCGGAAATTTGGCAATGCGTCAGGCACGTGCTCAATATTCTTGTAACTTCCTGGCTTGTGCCGGTTATGAAGTAATTGATAATCTGGGATTTGAGACAGTAGAAGCAGGAGTAGAGGCAGCTATGGCTGCAAAAGCTGATATTGTTGTTATCTGTTCCAGCGATGATGAATATGCTGAATATGCAATTCCTGCTTTCAAAGCACTGAATGGTCGTGCTATGTTTATCGTTGCCGGTGCTCCGGCTTGTATGGACGACCTGAAAGCTGCAGGTATCGAAAACTTCATCCATGTTCGTGTCAATGTATTGGATACCTTGAAAGAGTTTAACGCTAAACTATTGAAGTAAGATGAGAAAAGATTTTAAAAACATCGATATATATGCCGCATTTCAGCCGACTAATGGTGCTGAATGGCAAAAGGCTAACAGTATCTCCGCTGACTGGAAAACACCGGAACACATTGAAGTGAAGCCTGTTTATACAAAAGAAGACCTCGAAGGAATGGAACACCTTGGCTATGCTGCCGGACTTCCTCCTTATCTGCGCGGTCCGTATTCAGTTATGTACACTCTTCGTCCTTGGACCATCCGCCAGTATGCCGGATTCTCTACCGCCGAAGAATCAAATGCATTTTATCGCCGTAATTTGGCTGCCGGTCAGAAAGGTTTGTCAGTGGCATTCGACTTGGCTACTCACCGCGGTTATGACCCCGATCACGAACGTGTAGTAGGTGACGTAGGTAAAGCCGGTGTATCTATCTGTTCATTGGAAAATATGAAAGTGCTGTTCGATGGTATCCCATTGAACAAGATGTCTGTGTCTATGACAATGAATGGAGCTGTACTTCCGATTATGGCATTCTATATCAATGCCGGTCTGGAACAAGGTGCTAAACTCGAAGAAATGGCCGGTACTATCCAGAATGATATTCTGAAAGAATTCATGGTGCGTAATACTTATATTTATCCGCCTGCATTCTCTATGAAGATTATTTCAGATATTTTCGAATACACTTCGCAGAAGATGCCTAAGTTCAACTCTATCTCTATCTCCGGTTATCACATGCAGGAAGCAGGCGCAACCGCGGATATCGAGCTAGCTTATACATTGGCCGATGGTTTGGAATATCTTCGTGCAGGAACGGCAGCAGGCATTGATATTGATGCATTTGCACCGCGTCTGTCTTTCTTCTGGGCGATTGGAACCAATCACTTTATGGAAATAGCCAAGATGCGTGCTGCACGTATGTTGTGGGCAAAGATTGTGAAACAATTCAATCCGAAGAACCCGAAATCACTGGCGTTGCGTACTCACTCGCAGACTTCCGGCTGGTCACTGACCGAACAGGATCCGTTCAATAACGTAGGACGTACCTGTATTGAGGCTATGGCTGCAGCTTTGGGGCATACTCAATCTTTGCATACCAATGCATTGGATGAGGCTATTGCTCTTCCAACAGATTTTTCTGCACGTATTGCACGTAATACACAGATTTACATTCAGGAAGAAACTTACATCTGCAAGAACGTTGACCCATGGGGTGGTTCTTACTATGTAGAATCTCTGACGAACGAACTGGCACACAAGGCTTGGGAGCATATTCAGGAAATTGAAAAACTGGGTGGTATGGCGAAAGCTATCGAAACAGGTATTCCAAAGATGCGTATCGAAGAAGCTGCTGCACGTACACAGGCTCGTATCGACAGTGGTCAGCAGACAATTGTCGGTGTGAACAAGTATCGTCTGGAAAAAGAAGCTCCGATTGATATTCTTGAAATTGATAATACAGCCGTTCGTCTTGAACAGATTGAAAACCTGAAACGTTTGAAAGATGGACGTAATCAGGCTGAAGTGGACAAAGCATTGGCAGCAATTACCGAATGTGTGAAGACTGGCAAGGGTAACTTGTTGGAATTGGCTGTGGAAGCAGCTCGTGTTCGCGCAACATTGGGTGAGATTTCTTATGCTTGTGAACAGATAGTAGGACGTTATAAAGCAATAATTAGAACGATATCAGGCGTGTATTCATCAGAAAGTAAAAACGATAGCGACTTCAAACGTGCTTGTGAACTGGCCGAGAAGTTCGCGAAGAAAGAGGGACGTCAACCTCGTATCATGGTTGCAAAGATGGGACAGGACGGTCACGACCGTGGTGCTAAAGTCGTAGCAACCGGTTATGCTGACTGTGGCTTCGATGTGGATATGGGACCGTTGTTCCAGACTCCGGCGGAAGCTGCTCGCGAGGCTGTTGAAAACGACGTTCATGTAGTAGGTGTTTCTTCACTGGCTGCCGGACATAAGACATTGGTTCCGCAAATTATTGAAGAACTGAAGAAACTGGGTCGCGAAGACATTGTAGTGATTGCCGGTGGTGTTATTCCTGCACAAGATTACGATTTCTTGTATAAGGCAGGTGTAGCTGCTATCTTCGGTCCGGGTACTCCGGTAGCGAAAGCTGCTTGTCAGATTCTGGAAATCCTAATGGATGAAGAATAAGGAAAACTTTCTTATTGACAGATTGTATATGCAATAAGTGGGAAACCATGAATTAATAGAAAAAAGGGTCAGTAACTGACCCTTTTTTTGTATCCTATTATTGAAAACTTCCTTTTTGGCGTTTTATAAAAAAGTACCTCAAATTTGATTTATTGAAAAAATATTCATAATATTGTCATCACTTTGTTAACTGTTGACCCGTACCTTTGCGCATAAATTTCTAAACTATGGTAGATTTCATGGATGATAAACAATTATTGGGAGAGCTGAAAAGAGGCAATAATGCAGCTTTTGAGTTTCTGTTCAAGAGTTATTATCCTCGTTTGCGAGGGTATGCTATTCGTTTTATAGAAGATGAAGAAACGGTTCGTGATATTATTCAAGAGTGTTTCTTACGATTTTGGGAACGTCGCGAAATGTTATCTGCCTTCTCACTTACTTCTCTTCTTTTTTCTATGGTCCGCAATGGATGTCTAAATTATCTGAAGCATCGCTCGATTGTTGAAAAGTACCGGGTGGAGTACTTGGCAAAGGTGGATGGGGAAGAAAGACTCTACTATGCAGACTTTATGCAGGATGCAGAACATAAATTATTATACAAAGAATTGCAGGAGCAGATTGCCCTTGTGCTTAATCAGTTGCCGGACAGGTCGCGTGAGATTTTTTTGTTAAGCCGTTTCAGGGGATTGAAGAACAGAGAAATCGCAGAAAAACTACAAATATCTACCACAGCAGTCGAAAAGCATATAGCAAGGGCTTTGTAATATTTCTCCCGGCATTTCAGCGAACGCTATCCGGTGGATCTGTATATAGTGATATTGGCATGGCTGATGATGGAGCAGAAATAATCAATGCACTCTTCGATTATATAAAGAATAAGAAGCAGGAAAGTTTTTTTCTGCTTTTTTTGTTTCAGAGGTTGGGTAAAAGGAATATGGGTTGTTACATCTTATAGAAAGTGAATATAATGAAGCAAGAAGAAAATATCCGTGAATTGGCTATTCAGTATTTTGAAGGACGCATATCAAGAGCTGACGAAAAGAATCTGTTCGAATATATCGAACAGGTGGAAGGTGGCTATGGCAGGTTCCGTCAATGGGAGAGAGAATGGATGAATCACCGGAATACCGATTCGGAGACAGATGCCGAATGGGAAGCTTTGAAGCATAAGATGTATACGCAGGAAGCGATTGTCCCGTTATTGAAAAAGTCGAAACCTGGTATATGGAAGATAGCCCGTATCGCTGCCGTTATAGCATTGATTGTCGGTACTACGTTGGGTATTCAACAGGCTATTTACTTGTTTACGCCAAAGACTTTTTTTGTTTGCGAAGCTCCGTTGGGGGATAAGAGTAAGATACAGCTTTCGGATGGTACAGTTGTATGGCTGAATGCAGGTTCCGTATTAAGATATTCGAATCATTTTAATACAGCCGACCGGGTGGTGGAGCTGGAAGGAGAGGGGTATTTTGAGGTGACTAAACAGAATGGAAAGCAATTTACAGTAAAGACGCATGAATATGATGTGGTGGTAAAAGGTACGAAATTTAATGTATCTGCCTATTCAGACGATTCGTATATAACAACCACCTTGCTGGAAGGAGCAGTAGAGTTGAATTATAAAGAAGATCAGATACGGATGTCTCCGGGAGAATCTATTTCTTTGGATTTGGTAACAAGACAGTTGAAAGGAAAGAAAGTAAATGCACGTCAGGCAATGGCGTGGGCGGAAGACAGGATTGAATATGATGACATTACGTTAGGAGAGATGGTGAAGAAGCTTTCACGTCAGTACGATGTGCATATTCAGTTAGAGTCGGAGAAATTGGGCGATATGAAGTTCCGTGTTTCGTTGCGTAATAAAGAGACAATCGTAGATGTAATGGATGCACTGAAAGAAATCATACCTATCAAAGTAGAATATAAGGAAAAGGATATATATATAAGATAAGAACTCAATGTTTAATTGTAAAGAAATCAAGTATGAATATTACTCAAATAGGCAGATTTGGGATGCTGTTGATGATGGCATCTGTTGCAATCTCGTGTTCTGACCCTAATCCTTTGGACTCATACACTCGTGTTCCGTTCGAAAAAACGGAAACGGATGACGGAAATGGTGATGGTGACGGAGACGGTGCCGGCGGTTTGTTCGAGAAAGGAAACGGAACGGACAGCAAACCTTATATGATAATGAATGCTACGCAGATCAGAAATATGCGTAGTGTGTTGAAATCGGGAATGAAAGTTTATTTCCAGTTAGGTGCTGATATTGATATGGCAGGCATTGATGACTGGCAGTCGTTGAATGGTTCCGGTGATTTTCCTTATGAAATAGATTTTGACGGAGACAGCCATGTCATTAAGAACTTCAAATGTTCTGCCGGTGATTATCCAAGTTTCTTCGGAGTATTGTGCGGTGATTGTCGTAATGTGGGCTTTGTGAATGCTTCTGTATCATCTGCTCGGCAGGGGATTGGAATTATTACCGGTTATCTCGGACTTAAAGATAAAGGTAACGGAAATAAGACAGGAAGAATTGTGAACTGCTATACGACCGGCGAAGTAATCGGTTCTGGTGCGGCAGGTGGAATAGCCGGTGTATTGGCAAATAGCTATGATGGGCAAGAAAGTTATATAAAGAACTGTTATTCAAATGCAACGGTCAGCGATCAGGCGGCAAGTGGCGGAAAAGCAGGCGGTATTGCCGGACGGAAAGTAGGTGTCGGCGGATTTATTGAGAACTGCTATGCATACGGAGCAGTCAGTGCAACTAAAGGAGGCGTAGGCGGTATTTTGGGACAAATCGACAAAAGTTGTGACATTGCTATCAAGAACAGCGCAGCATGGAGTAACTTGACCGGAGTGGATGCTTCGTCAACCGTAGGACGCATTGTTGGGGTCTCTGCTTCATTAGGCAGTTATGAGAATTGTTACGCCTGCGAAAGTATTGTACTCAAAGTGAATGAAAAAACGATTACCGCATCAGACGAATCATCAGCCACGGGAACAACTTTTCACGGAGTGGCGAAGTCAGCGGAAGAACTGGGGAATATCATCGTAGCCTGGAATCCGAATCTTTGGAAAAAAGGAACGAACGGTTATCCGATATTCCAGTGGTCTGAATAAATAAAGCCAGTCGATACAAAAAAGCAGAAATAATCTGCTTTTTTGCTTTTATAGGGGTTGGGCAGATGAATGATGAGTTGTTTTATCTTATAGAAGCGATTCAGAGAAATACTACAATCGAATATATATATCCTTAAATATAAATCACTTTAAATTGTAACAACTTAATTGATAAAATTATGAATGACCGAAGAAACTCATTTTTTAGACTGTTTCTCCTGATTCTGTTGTGTTTGGGCGTCCAGTCACTACGGGCGCAGACAGTTACAAAGGTCTTTAAAAATGAGCCGCTGAAGGCGGTATTGAAAGAAGTTGAGCGGCAGACGAAGTACTCCATTATCTATAAAACGGACGAGGTTAATGAAAACAAGAAGATAACGGCTTCCTTTCAGCAGGCAACTGTTAATAATGTGCTTGCTACTGTTTTGGATAAGGATGTAGAGTATAAACTACAAAACCGGATGATTATCATCACAAAGAAAACAGAACGTAATACTACTGCCGTCCCATCGCAGCCTTTACATCGGGTTACGGGGAAAGTGGTCGATGTGAACGGTGACCCGGTAATCGGTGCCAGTGTACAGGTGATGGGACAGTCTATGGGAACGATCACGAATTTGGATGGTGAATTTACATTATCCTCGGTTCCGGCCAATGCCCTAGTCGTTGTGTCCTATATTGGATTTGAGAAGAAAGAAATTAAAGTCTCCGACTTGCAGAAATCTTCGAGAGTAATACTCCGGGAGGATACGGCTACGCTGGAAGAAGTGGTGGTGGTAGGCTACGGTACTCAAAAGAAAATAAACCTGACGGGAGCTGTTGCAGTAGTAGACAGTAAAGCGATGGAAGACAGACCCGTGCCGAGAGCCTCACAGATGTTGCAAGGGACTGTGCCCAATATGAATGTAACTTTTGGGTCTGGGTATCCGGGAGCTTCGGCAACTATCAATATCCGTGGTGTGAATTCTATCAGTGGCAATGCATCGCCATTAGTGCTGATTGACGGAATAGAAGGGGATATCGACCGCTTGAATCCGAATGACATCGCTTCTATTTCCGTATTAAAAGATGCATCTTCGGCCGCTATTTACGGGGCTCGTGCTTCTTATGGTGTTATCCTCGTGACTACCAAGGAAGGCTCCGCCCGCAAGACTACCGTTTCGTATGATGGAAGATATTCATGGAGCAATCAGACGACTTCTACTGATTTTGAAACCAGGGGATATTATTCGGCAGGCATCAACGACTTGTTTTATACCAATTATAACGGAAAGCCTTATACCAACTATACGGAAGAAGACTACCGCCAGCTTTGGTTGCGCCGGAATGATAAAACGGAGAATCCCGAACGTCCCTGGGTAGTTACCGACCAACGTGACGGAAGAGATACATACGTCTATTACGGTAACTTCGACTGGTATAATTATCTTTATCGTAAAAACAGACCGATGTGGGAGCACAATATCAGTGTCAGTGGGGGAAATGAAAAGTTGAACTATTATTTATCAGGAAATACAGTTGACCAAACGGGTATCTTCAGACAGAATCCTGATAAATACAAGGTGTATAATTTCAGAAGTAAAATCTCGGCAAAGATCACTCCACGACTGACAATCAGCAATAACACGAAGTACCATTATAATAGTTACTCTTATCCGGGATTATCGGGTATTAATAACAACTTCAATACTGCGGTGAATCATGCACTGGCGAGCTTTGTACCCATTAATCCGGATGGCAGTGCGGTGTATCTGACTTCGTTGAGCAATTCTGCTGTTTTGGATGGCATGGGAGCTATCCTTGCTTATGGAAAACATAAGAATGAAGACCAGCGATATGAGTTTTCCACGACTTTCGAAGCAAGTTTCAATGTAATGAAGAACCTGAATGTCCGTGCAAACTACAGCTACCTGCACTATAACTATCAGACCATGAACAGAACAGTAAATGTACCATATTCCAAATATCCGGGTGAGATATCCTATCTGACTACCGGAAGCGGTGTGAATCAGTTGAAGGAAACACAGACCAATCATTGGTATCAGGCTTTCAATGTTTATGGTGATTATATGCTGGATATTGCCGACCATCAGATAAAAATCATGGCAGGTTACAATTATGAAACCAAGCGTCTGAAAGATATCAAAGTCTCCCGCCAGGGTTTGCTCTCCGATGACTTGAATGACTTAAATCTGGCAGTCGGAGATGCGATGACTATGTCCGGCGGACAGAATGAATATGCGCTTTTGGGAGCATTTTATCGTCTTAATTACTCCTATAAAGGAGGTCGTTACCTATTTGAGACAAGCGGACGTTATGACGGAAGTTCACGTTTCAGAAGCGGACACCGTTTCGGTTTCTTCCCCTCGGCTTCCGTAGGATGGAGAATCAGTGAAGAACCGTTTTTCGGGAATTTAAAGAAGAATATTGATAATGTGAAATTGCGTCTCTCATACGGTTCGTTAGGAAATCAGCAGGTAGGATATTACGATTATATCCAAACCATTAATACCAACGGTACAATGAATTATATCTTTGGCGATCAGAAGAAAGGCTCTTATGCAAGTGTCTCCGACCCGAATTCCGCCGACCTGACCTGGGAAACCGTTTCGACTTGGAACGTAGGACTGGATCTCGGATTCCTGAACAACCGCCTGAACCTGACTGCCGATGCCTATGTTCGTGATACTAAAGGTATGCAAACTTCCGGCAAAAAGCTTCCCGGTGCTTATGGAGCCAACGAGCCCAAGCAAAATGCAGCCAACTTGCGTACCAAAGGCTGGGAATTGATGCTGACTTGGAATGATGCTTTCAAACTGGCAAACAAACCTTTCCGTTATAACCTGTCCGTAGGCTTGGCAGATAATACATCGGAAATAACCAAATTCGATAATCCTTCCAAGATATTGAGTGATTATTATGTAGGTCAGAAATTGGGAGATATCTGGGGATATGTAGTAGACGGACTTTTCAGGACAGACGAAGAAGCGGCAAACTATAATGTCGACCAAACAGCAGTCAACTTCGTTATCAATACAGCGCAGGTGAATCCGGGACTTCACGCCGGTGATATGAAATTTGTTGATTTGGACGGCGACCATACAATATCTTCCGGCTCGAACACGGCAGATGATCCGGGCGACCGCAAAATAATCGGAAACTCATTGCCGCGCTATACATACAGTATTCAAGGTGGTTTCGACTGGTATGGATTCGACTTCTCCATCTATCTTCAGGGAGTAGGACATCAAGACTGGTATCCGGGTACTAATTCTGTATTCTTTTGGGGACCATACGCTCGTCCGTATTCATCGTTCATTCCACGCGATTTCTTGAGCCAGGTATGGAGCCCGGAAAATCCCGATGCTTATTTCCCACGTCCGATAGGGTATCTTGCCCTCGGCAATAACCGTTCTTTGGGAGTGGTGAACGACCGTTATTTGCAGAATCTGGCTTATTGCAGAGTGAAGAATATCACAGTAGGCTATACGATTCCCGCCGTATGGACGAAGAAGGTAAAGATAGAACGCCTGCATATCTATTTCAGTGGTGAGAATCTGTTTACCTTCTCTCCACTAAAGAGCGACTACATTGATCCGGAACAAGCGTCGGCAGAAAATTCCATCCAATCGGCAAATGGTAACGCAAAGTTGTATCCCTGGTCAAAGACCTATTCTTTTGGAGTGAACGTAACTTTTTAAACTAACTAATATTTGAATTATGAAACTTGTTTATATAGTATCTTGGTTGTTCGCGTTGGCGGTATCTTTCGTATCTTGCGACGATTGGTTGGATAAGACACCCAAAGACCGCCTGTATCCGGATGTATATTTCAAGACTGAAGATGAGTTGCGATTATTTACGAATCAGTTTTATAACAATCTGGTTCCGTCCGCTGTCGATATTTATTCCGAGTCGTCCGATTTGATTGTCAAGTCCGACTTGATGCTCGAAATGTCCGGACAGCGCATCATACCCGATGAAGGAAACGGTTGGAATTTTACGGCACTTCGCGATATTAATTTCTATCTGCAGTATTCCCATAACTGCACGGAAGTGAATGCCCGTAACCGTTACGATGGTGTTGCCCGTTTTTTCAGAGCTTATTTCTACTTTGAGAAGGTGAAGAGATATGGCGATATTCCCTGGTATGACAAAGCACTCGACTCGGATGATCCCGAATTGTATAAAGCCCGGGACTCACGTGAATTTGTCATGCAGAAAATGCTGGAGGACCTGGATTTTGCGATAGCCAATCTTCCGAAAACGAAGAATGCGTATGTACTGACCCGGTGGACGGCATTGGCTCTGAAATCCCGTGTCTGCCTGTTTGAGGGTACTTTCCGTAAATATCATGGACTGGAGGATTATGAAAAATACCTGAATGCTTGTGTCTCGGCTTCTGAAACCTTTATGAACGAAAGCGGATATACACTCTATAAATCGGGCAGCACACCTTACAGGGATTTATTCGCTTCCATAAATCTACAAGCGGATGAAGTGATTTTCGGGCGTGACTATGAAGCTTCTCTTTCTGTGCTTCATAATGTGCAGAATTATGAGAACTCCACCACAATGGGACGTCCGGGAATGAACAAGAAGATTGTGAATTCTTATCTGATGGCGGACGGAAGCCGTTTCACGGATAAAGCCGGTTATGAAACGATGACATTCGATCAGGAATGTCAGAATCGGGATCCACGACTGGCACAAACCATTCGTACCCCTGGATATACGAGAATCGGAAGTACAAAGAAAGAAGCCCCGAACCTGGCTTATACTATGACCGGATATCACCTGATAAAATATTCGATGACGGCTAACTACGATGAATATAATAAATCGTGCAACGATATTCCCCTGTTCCGCACGGCAGAGGTGTATCTGAATTTTGCAGAAGCAAAAGCCGAACTAGGCACTTTGAAGCAAGCCGACATCAATAAATCTATTAAATTACTTAGAGACAGGGTAGGAATGACTAACCTGGATATGGAACTGGCAAATTCAAAACCCGACCCGTATTTGATGAGTGCCGCCACAGGTTATCCGAATGTGAAAGGAGCCAATCAGGGAGTAATCCTTGAAATCCGTCGCGAACGAACCATCGAACTGGCAATGGAGGGTTTCCGTTATTACGACATCATGCGTTGGAAAGAAGGTAAACTATTTGAGAACGATCTGCTGGGAATCTATGTTCCCGGGCCCGGAACTTACGATTTAGATAAAGACGGTACGGATGATGTCTGTTTCTACGTAGGAACAAAACCTGCCGGAAATGTACCTTTATATTTAGAGATCGGCGAGCAGATTCGCTTGTCGAATGGCGAAAGTGGTTATATCATCTGTCATAGTCTGATTACCAAGAAATGGAATGAAGACAGAGATTATTTGTACCCTGTTCCTATCAGCGAACGTACTTTGTCCAATGGTGTGATAACACAGAATCCCGGTTGGAATGACGGATTGAACTTTAATTAATTAGATTCAGAAATATAAATTCTTATGAAAAATATGATTTCTTATATATGTCTTTTGGCAACCGTGTTTGCCAACTTGTCCTGTGCCGACGACATGGACAACTCTAAATTTGATAATATGATACCTTACGGTAAACAGGAAGTTTCCTATACTTATCCGAAAGGGGAGGGGAACCTTAGAGTGTTGACCTTTAATATAAGGCATTGTGCCGGTAACGATGACGTGATTAATTATGACAGGACAGCCGCTGTTATCAACGGAATGGAACCCGATGTCGTTTGCCTGCAGGAAGTGGACTACATGACTACCCGCAGTAATAAAGTCGACCAACTGAAAACCTTGGCGGATAAAACAGGCATGAATCACTATTTTAGTAAGTCAATCGCTTACCAGGGTGGTGAATACGGTAATGGCCTTTTGTTCAAAGGGACGCCGATCAGCACGAAGACTTATCCCCTTCCCGGTGCCGAACTCCGTTCTGCTGCCATAGCCGAATTTGAGAACTATGTAGTTATCTCCACCCACTTGGCTTTGGAAGAGAATAATAGAGTTGAATCTGCAAAACAGCTCACAGACCTTGCCAAAACATATAATAAAGTGGTTTATATGGCTGGTGACTTTAATGAGGACTTGATGAATGGCACATTCTTTACAGAACTGAAGAAAGAATGGGAGGTTGTCAGTTCTACAGAAAACACTTTTCCTACCGGACAGGCTACCAAACGGATTGATTTTGTCGTTACTTTGAAAACTCCACCTACCATTGTGGTAAAATCGAATGTAATATACAACCTGGATGGTGTCAACGTAGCAATAACTTCCGACCATTATCCACTTTATTGTGATTTTAAGAAGCCGACCGGACTTGGAGAATATCCGAAGGCAGAAGGTGACCTGCGCATAGGTAACTATTTCCTGACCTATTGTAAAGGTACAGATGGCGTGATTGATTACGACCGGACAGGACGTATTATCGCCAAAATGAATGCGGATATTGTCTGCTTGCAGGGACTGGATAAGGAGACGGAACGTTCGGAAGGTATCGACCAGTTGAACGTACTGGCACAGAAAGCAAATATGCATGATTACTTTGCTAAAGCCATTGATTATAAAGGCGGTGAATTCGGTGTTGGTATACTGACAAAAGAAGAACCTGTAAGTGTAGACAGATACCAAATGGCGGGAAAGAGCGAGATGCGTGCAGCCATGGTAGTGGAATATGAAAAGTTTGTAGTAGCCAGTACCAACTTCGATACGGATATGGCAAAGCGTATAGAGGCCCTTCAAACGTTAGAAACGAAACTGTCTGCCTATAATAAACCTGCATTCTTGTTAGGATACTTCAATGAGGGCGACTTGGAAAGCGAATTTTTCCAAATGGTGAAGAGTAACTGGAATCTTCTTAGTGCCGATAAGTCTACCGAAGTCAGTGGTAAGAAACGTCGCCTTGACTTTATCGTGTCTTTGAAGAGTCACAACGTAAATGTGACACAGGCTGATGTGATAGAAAGTCTGTCGGGAGTAGATGTGACCGTTGCTTCTACACATTATCCTCTTTTTTGTGATTTCTCCGGTTTAAAATAGAAACGTTATAGAGAGGCTGCACAGAGCTATGCACATATCGTGTGTAGAACTGTGCAGCTTCATTATATAGCTTATCAAACATCAAATGGAGTGGTATAAAAAAGGAGAAAGCGGTACATCTTGAAAACTATTCAGTTGAAGTTATCATTCTTTCTCCGATCTATGCCTTTATGGACTTTTTTCTCTCTTCATGCGGTCAATGAGAAATAATCGTGTAACTTTGTAAGCTGTTAGTGTAAAAACAAGAAGAGAAAAAATGATAGTTTGCATAGCCGAAAAGCCATCAGTAGCACGCGATATAGCCGAAGTACTCGGCGCTCATACCAGAAAAGAAGGATATATAGAAGGAAACGGATACCAGGTGACCTGGACATTCGGGCATCTTTGTACCCTGAAAGAGCCGCATGAATACACGCCTAACTGGAAATCATGGAATTTAGGTAGCCTGCCAATGATTCCTCCACGTTTCGGCATCAAGTTGATAGAGAATCCTACCTACGAAAAACAATTCCACATTATCGAGGGACTGATGCAGAACGCAGATGAAATCATCAACTGCGGTGATGCCGGGCAAGAGGGAGAATTGATTCAGCGTTGGGTGATGCAGAAAGCAGGTGCACGCTGTCCGGTGAAACGTCTGTGGATTTCTTCATTGACAGAAGAAGCTATCCGGGAAGGGTTTGCGAAGCTGAAAGATCAGACAGATTTTCAGTCACTCTATGAAGCCGGACTTTCTCGTGCGATGGGTGACTGGCTATTAGGAATGAACGCCACCCGTCTTTACACCATTAAATACGGTCAAAATAAACAGGTACTCTCTATCGGTCGTGTACAGACACCGACTCTGGCACTGATTGTCAACCGTCAGTTGGAAATAGCCAATTTCGAACCCAAGCAATACTGGGAACTGAAAACCAACTATCGGGATACCACTTTTTCCGCACTTATCCGCAAAAGTGATGAAGAAATTGCTGCGGAAGAAGAAAAGAACGGTGGAAAAAAGAAAATAGATAATCCGGGTATCGACCCTATCGCTAACCGGGAAGAAGGCGAGGCATTGGTAGAACGCATAAAGGATCTTCCGTTTGTAGTCACTAGTGTTGGCAAGAAAGATGGGAGAGAGTTCGCCCCACGTTTGTTCGACTTGACTTCTCTTCAGGTAGAATGTAATAAGAAATTCGCTTATTCGGCTGATGAAACGCTGAAACTGATTCAGTCTCTTTATGAGAAGAAGGTAGCTACCTATCCGCGTGTTGATACTACTTTCTTGAGTGACGATATTTACCCGAAATGTCCTGCTATCCTGAAAGGACTCCGTGATTACGAAGTCTTGACAGCTCCGTTAGCCGGCACTACACTTCCTAAATCGAAAAAGGTATTTGACAACTCGAAAGTGACGGATCACCACGCCATTATCCCCACCGGAGTCTATGCTCAAAACCTGACGGATATGGAACGTCGTGTCTATGACTTGATAGCCCGTCGTTTTATAGCCGTATTCTATCCGGACTGTAAGATTTCTACTACTACCGTCATGGGAGAAGTGGATAAGATAGAATTCCGGGTGACCGGAAAACAAATCCTGGAACCGGGATGGCGTGTCGTGTTTGCCAAGGAAGTAAAAGACTCTACCGAAGAAAAAGAAGAAGAGGATGAAAATGTACTTCCTGCTTTTGTGAAGGGCGAAAGTGGTCCTCATATTCCGGACTTGAATGAAAAATGGACGCAGCCGCCTAGACCTTATACCGAAGCGACCTTGCTTCGTGCAATGGAAACAGCTGGAAAACTGGTGGATAATGATGAACTTCGTGATGCCTTGAAGGAGAATGGTATCGGCCGGCCGTCTACCCGTGCTGCCATCATTGAAACACTGTTCAAACGAAATTATATCCGTAAGGAGAGAAAGAACCTGATTGCCACCCCGACAGGAGTGGAGTTGGTGCAGCTCATTCACGAAGAATTATTGAAATCGGCGGAACTGACAGGTATTTGGGAAAAGAAGCTTCGCGAAATTGAAAAGAAGACATACGATGCCCGCCAGTTTCTCGAAGAACTGAAACAGATGGTTTCGGAAATCGTGATGAGCGTACTTTCTGATAATACGAATCGACGTATTACTATTCAGGATGCAGTAGCTGCAAAAGCCGAAGAGAAAGCAAAGAAAGAGCCTAAAAAGCGTGAACGAAAACCAAGTACACCGAAAGAAAAGAAACCAAAAGCGGAAAAAACGACGAACGAAGTGAAGGCTGATTTGCCCGGTTCTCCGGCTCCGGTGGCTACAATTGCTTCAACTCCTTCTGCAACAGGTGGGGTAGATGCTTTTGTTGGCCAACCCTGTCCACTTTGTGGTAAAGGAACTATCATTAAGGGGAAGACTGCTTACGGGTGTTCGGAATGGAGAAATGGATGTACTTTCCGGAAGAATTTCTAATCTGTATTGGAATAAATTAAATCCATTGGCAGTATGGTTATATTTCCTGCCTCACTATTGCTTTTCACTGATTAATTTTGTATCTTTAGTGATTTTCATTCTTTCGGAGATAGATAGTCACCTTATAGAATGACAAATATCACCTTATAAAGTGACATTAGTCATTCTATAAGGTGACTATTGTCCCATTGTAATGGGACAACTACCCGAGTGCATAAAAGATAATAAATTCCTGCACTGAAAATCTTAAATCTATGCACTGAAAAACTTTAAATAATAGAGACATTACCTGCATAGAAATAGTGTATCTTACCTAATTTCATATTATATGCCTCACAATAACAAGGTAAAGTGCATTGTAGAAAATAGTTATGTGAAAAACTACATAGTTTATTAAAAAACACTATATTTGTACACAACTCTAAATGTTCTACTTATAAAATACGACTATCAATAAATTATTCAGATGAACCGCTTTATTAACTACTACAAGAAGATATTCTCACAAGAGTACATGGATCGCACCATTTCGGGAGGTATCAAGTCACAGCTCACCTTGCTACTCGTTACCATTGCTACGGTGCTGACTATCTTTTTTATTATCGCGATGCTTTTTTCCATCCAACTGCATGGACACGAGGAATGGGGAGAAAGACTTTGGGTGGTGTACAATAACTTTGTCGATCCCGGTAACCAAATAGAAGAGACTGCCTGGCCTAACAGGATATTAGTGGGACTTATCAGCATTTCGGGATCCGTTTTACTGGGCGGTGTGCTCATCTCTACCATCTCTAATATTATAGAGCGGCGTGTGGGGGTGGTATACACAGGGCGAATGACCTACCGTAATATAAAAAATCATTATGTGCTAATAGGATTCAATGAATTGTCTATCAATATGATACGCGAACTGTATGACGAATGTCCTTCAGCACGCATCTTGCTGATGAGCGGTATAGAGGCGGCGACAGTGCGCCATCGTATACAGTCGGCCCTACCCATCGAGATAGAGAGACAAGTGCTTGTTTACTTTGGCAACATTGAGTCGATTGAGGAACTCCAGCGGTTGAACATAGAGAGTGCTATTGAAGTGTATGTGTTGGGTGATGAAGAACGTTACGGGCGCGATGCTAAAAATATCGCTATTGTGCATTTGGTGAGTGCTCTGCGTGGTAAATGTTCTGATGGCAAGATGATGCCTGTGTATGTACAGTTCGACAGCATCCCTTCATATTCCAATATACAGAAAATGAATCTGCCGCCCGAAGTCTTTTGTATAGAAGGCAAGCCTAATATTTTCTTTCGCCCCTTTAATCTCCACGAAAACTTGGCCCGGCAGCTATGGAGCCTTTATGCAGCCGATTGTGAAAGGCGTTATGATCCGCTGGATTATCGTCCCATAAGCATAACGCAACAACCTGATGGAAGTTGGAGCGCTACCAGTCAAGACTATGTGCATTTGGTTATTGTGGGATTCAACCGAGTGGGACGCTCGTTGCTACTCGAAGCACTACGTATCTGCCATTATGCCAATTATGATGACCGCCTGCCTGCAGATGAACGTATACGTACCCGCATCACTTTAGTAGATCGCGAGATGGAGGCACAGGAAGACTACTTCAAAGCTCAATTTCCCTATATAGAGAATCAAATAGATGATATTGAGGTGGAATATTGCCATGACGACATTTGTAGTACTGCTATGCGTACCCGCCTGCAGCAGTGGGCACAAAATAAGCATTGTATGCTTACAGTGGCTATTTGTGTGCATGATCCCGATTTGAGCCTTTCATTAGGACTAAACTTGCCGCATGAAGTTTATCAATATCAGTGTCGTGTGCTTATCCGTCAGGAATTTAATAATGATTTGTCGTCAATGGTGGACGATGAGAAGGGACGTTATCGCTATGTCAAAGTGTTTGGCATGGTAGACAGGGGAATAAAGAAAAACATCTTACAAGACAAACTGGCTTTGTATGTGAACTACTTATACGATTGTTGTTATGCTGATGAAAGCCTCAAACAAAAAGAGGTATTGAAGAAAATGTATGAATCCTATGGCAACCACTCTGCCGACTTTATTTTGATGAACCACCAGGCGCAATATCTATGGAATAAATTAAGCGAGCCGCTGCGCTGGGCTAACCGCTATCAACTAGATGCCTATAGTGTGTTTTGTCGCACACTGGGCTATGGCATCAGACGGAGTAACTGCTCACCGACACACATATCCGAATCTATGTTCAATGAAGAACTGCCAGCCCAAGTTTTGTATCTGTTAGTGCGCATGGAGAAGTACCGATGGAATGCCGAGCGTACGGTGGCCGGCTGGAAACGTGCTAAGGTGAAGGATAAGGTGTTTTTGCTACATCCTCTTATTATGCCTTTCAGCGAACTACTACAAAGGCATCCCGAGGAGGTAGAGAAGGATGCTGATGTTATTTATAATTTGCCCTACATATTGGCATTGGGAGGATATGAACTTTATAGATTGGCCGATCAATAGATCCATATAACATTCGTATATAACGGCACAACATTTAGATACATGAAAAACGTGAAAGTCTTTATTGCTTCGTCGGCAGAACTTGATGAAGATAAATTGCAGATGGACCTCTACTTTTCGCAGAAGAATAAGGGATATAGGAAACGTGCCATCTGCTTCGAACAGCGTACCTGGCGTGATTTTCCCAGCTACCTTTCTGAGGAGCATCTGCAGAATAGATACGATGATTACATTCGCCAATGTGATATTGTGATTTTTCTTTTCCATACTCGTTTGGGGCAATATACGCTACGCGAACTGCAAGTCGCTTTTGAACAAGTGAAAGCGAGTGGTGGTAAACGTCCAAAAATTTACATTTATGCTAAACGCGACGAGCATGGCGCGGCACTACTGGAGAAACTAAAACAATACAGTGAGCAAGAATATGGACACTTCTGTGATACTTATGCCGACTACAATGAGCTGTTTCATCACTTTGACTATCAGTTAACGCAACTGGAAAATGAAGGTTTCATACGTCCCAATCCTGTAGACTTACCGCGTACTAGACGTTTTGTACTGCTTTGTTTGCTGCCTGTGGTGATAGTGGCTTTCTTCTTGCTGGCCTATCAGTTATGGCAACCTGTGACGTTTAGGGTCGAACTGAAGGAGAATATATCTACCACACTGCCCTTTCGGGGAGCTACGCTCACACTGAAGTATGCCGATGTAGTGGAAACCCGTGAACTGGCTACGTTGCAAGAGGTGGTGGAATTTGAAGGCATCAACCGCAAGTATGCTTGGCTCGACGACTTCACGCTAAGTTTCAAAGCTAAGGGGTATATGCCTGTAGATACTACACTAAGTTACACCAATACTTGTTTTCTAAGCATCTGTCGTAATAATGATGCTGGTGTGCTACAAGGTGTTGTGACCGACGAAGAACGACAACCCGTGGCTGATGCTCGTGTACAAGTGCTGGGCTATTCTGCACAAACTGGGGCCGATGGCTCCTTCTTGATAGAGGTACCATTATCGCAGCAAGCCACTAGCTATCGTCTCACAGTGATGAAAGCAGGTTTCGAAATCTGGGATTATAATGGGGTAGCTCCGTCGCCTACCGAGCAGATGCGCATAGCCTTGCGCAAAAAATAGTATAACCTTCAAACAACAGTGTACTCATGAAAAAACTCCTACTTACAGTTGCGCTATGTGCAGCTACTTTTTGGGTTATACGTGCACAGAGCCAACGCGGCACTGTAATGATACAAAATTCTGGTAAAAAAGCCTTGCCGCAAGTAAATATAGTGATAGAGGGGGCTACACCCACTACCAGTGATGCGCGGGGCTGTTTTGAGGTACAACTACCCAATCATATAGAGGGACAGCGGCTACTTATACAACAGATAGCCTATCGTGACTGGGTGGTGGTTAATCAACATATGGTGAACCAATGGGTATATGCACCTACCAAAAACTATCGGGTAGATATGTGTGCTAAAGAGGAGTATACGGCTAGAGTTGAGCAATTCTACCAGATAGGTAAAACCAATGCGAAGGCTAAGTATACCAGTGCCATGGCTCAACTCAAACAACTCAAAGAGGAAGGTAAAGTGAATAGCGACCGCTATATGCAACGCCGGAAAGAGATACAAGCGGCTCTGAACACTGCACAAGAGATGTTAGACTGTTATGTACCTTTGCTGGTAGCTATCAATACAGACTATTTGGAACCTATAGAAAAACAGGCACAACAACTAGTGACGCAGGGAAAGCTGGATGAGGCTATCGGACTATACGAAGGATTACAATTGGAAAAAAGATTGGCTCATGACCTTGGCTTAAAGAAACAGTGGGATGAAGATATCGAAAGTATGATACCCACTGTTGAACGCTATGCACAAACATTGGTGTTACAAGGTGGTGAGGAGAGTTACCGGAAGGCAGGAGATTTATTCAAGAAGATAGCTGACAGTAGTCCCACACACATGGACCGTAATGCCGATTACGCAAACTTTGCTTATCATCAACGGAATTTTACAGATGCAGAGACTTACTACAAGAAAGCCATAGAGCACAGCAAAACACCTTATGATTTGGCTGATTGGTATACGAAACTAGGCCTTATCTATGATGATATGAACCGTTTGGATGAGAGTATCGACTACTTTGACAAAGCACAACAATTGCTCGAAAAGTTACCGCGGAACATACTGGCTACAGCCGAACTTACTGTAAACCTTGATATCAACTTATCGACTGTACTCTTTAAAATGGTACGTAAGGGTACTCCCGAAACAAAATTGAAAGGTTGCCGAATAGCGCTCAATTCGCTCAAAGAGGCTGTGAAGATACTATTAGCTTTAGGTCCCACACAGGCACCAGACTACGAATCTAAGCTTATGGTCTGTTATCAAAACATGACTACTATCTATGGGGTGATGGGCGACAAGAAAGGGCTGGAACAAGCCCAGGCGGACATTGCTAAACTTAATATGACTGATGCTAAAGCTGATACGCAGGTAGAGTATTGGGTGGCGAAAGGAAACAATGCCAATTATAAAAAGAAATATGACGAGATGTTAGCTGCCTATCTGAAAGCTGATGAGATCATAGAGAAATTGTATCGTAACAATCCTTCTCAATATAAAATAGAGCGTATTACTATCTATCAGTTGTTAGCTGCTGCCTATTATGAGCTGGATCGCTATGTCGAAGCGGTGGATGCTGATGAAGAAGGCTTGGCTATTTTCAACACTCTCCCCGACGAGGAGCAGAGTACACAACGCGAACTTTATTATAACCTCTATTACAATCTCTATCAATGCTACTATTACACCCAACAGCATAATGAGGCATACGATGCTATCGAAAAGATTCATCCTTTCCTGAAGACCGAGGCGTCAGAATATGCTATAAATATATGGTTCACAGCGCTCAACGCCGCCTACAATTTGGGGCGTTATGAAATCTTGAAATATAGTGAAGAGATTATTGAAACCTTGAAAGCATGTCAGGACAACAAGACTGTTTATTCGCAGGTCAATGCTTGTTATGCCTTTTTAGGAGCACTTTTTTTCAATACTGGGCATGTAGATACAGCTCTTTATTTTTATGATCTCAGTGATAAGTGTGCTACCCAGCACGGACATGTCCGTATGTTGGCTTATAATAAACTCAATCGTCTGTCGCTTAATCTCACAGGTCATCGGGCACAGGAAGTCGTAGCAGATGCTCCTGCCATAGAAACTGAATTGAAGAAAAGGGAGGGAGATAACGACAGTTTTGCACAGCTAAAGTATATTCAAGTGATGGCCTATATGATGCTGGGGCAGTGGAACGAAGCTAATCGTATCTCTCAACTCATGAATCAGATGCCACCTCAAGATGCTGCTGTCGGACGTGCCCGTGCGCTATTGGCCCAGGCTGTGCTATGTATACACACTAAACAGGAGGCAAAGCCCTATTTTGATCGTTTCATGACCGAGGCAGAGGATGCGCGCCGCTCCAGTCTCTTCATGTACCACGAACTGATGGCAGACTACTATTTTGTATGCTTCTACTATGCTATGCAGAATAAACAATACAAACAGGCTTCAGAGATTACTGCCAAATTAGCTGATGTTATGAATAATTTGACCGAGGAATCTCCTATTCGAGGCGTTTATATGCAAATACAGTTCCTGAACAAATGCGGAGATTTGGCTTACTTCACTCACCACTATCAGAAGGCTCTCGATATATATGAAAGTACTATCTCTTTATTTTATGAATATCATGCAAACTCAAAAGTGCAATGTTATACCTATATGTATGACTGGGTGTCGACATTACTGCTAGATAATGATTTTTATAAAGCAGAGCAAACCATGCGACAGATGGGAACAGCCCGTCAGGGGATCATTCAACAGGCCTTCATACTAGCACTTCATGTTTTACATACCGATGTCCAAGCGGGTAAAGAACTGGTGGCTCATCTCAAAACTCGTAAGTTGTATAAAAGTGAAGAGTTTTATGCTCCGGTTTTATTGCTTTACAGTAAACAGATGAAGGATCGCATAGGTCAAGACTATCAACCTACACTAAATCTACTCATTCAGTTGTTGTCATGAGAAAATATTTGTTGTCATCAGTTTTTTGTGGGCTATGTGTTCTTGGTATTCAGGCTCAAGTTACACTCAAAGGAGTGGCTGTGAAAATGAACTCTGATTTTACTCCTGTAGCAGGAGTAGAGGTTGTTGTACAAGGTGGTGTGCCTACTCTCACTGATGGCGCGGGTACTTTTATACTGAAACTACCTCATATGGAATCGGGCGACCTTCTTTTTGATATCCGTATCAGCAAACAGGGTATGGAGATCGTTAATCTCAAAGAGGTAGAGCAATGGGTGGCAAGTGGAGATATACTCTATAAAGTAGTACTCTGTCCGAAAGGGTATATTGAGCAGAGCAGGCGCAAATTCTACAACATAGGCAAGAGTTACTATCAGCGGGAGTATGAACGCAAATTGCAGGAACTCCGTGTGACACGTGAGTTGCAGCAGGCAGATATTGCTACTTTTGAACAAGAGATGTCACAACTCAGTCAGGAGTATGATAAGCGTATGAAGTTGCTGGATTACTATGCCGATAAGTTTGCACGTATCAACAAGGACGAGCTGTCGGCCATGGAGCGACAAGCTATGGCATTGGTAGAGAAGGGAGACATTGATGGTGCTATACACATCTATGAAGCATCGGGTATTGTGGAACAATTTAGTAACAAAATGGCGCAACGTGATTCATTGCAACAGTCATTGCAAACTACCCGTAGGCTCATTAAACAGCAGTTGGAGTGGTATGAAAAAGAGGGAGGCAGTGTATCTCAAGAAAAAGCGATTCAGCTTAAGCAGGCGTTACAACAACTAGAGGAAAAGTACAAACTAATGAATAGAAAATGAAGTAAGCACTATACAAAGATTGTGTACTTTTAATCTGGCAGTGACACTACCAGCCGTAATCCATAATCAATATCCCATCGTTGCGGGTTAACTCCGTAGCGGCTGGTGACTTTACAATATTTCTCGAAGGTATAATAACTACCTCCACGCAACACTTTATGCGTATCTTTTTCGCTTATAACCGGAGCGATGTTTCCGGTAAAAGGAACCTTTCTGTCATACCAGTCCATACACCATTCATATACGTTTCCACTCATGTCATAAAGTCCCAGTTCGTTGGGCTTCTTCGTCCCTGTTTCTTTGGACACGTAAGTATTATAATATTTTTCTCTAAACCAGGCAACCTGTTCTGCATTATTGCTGCCGGCATAGATGAAATTCTTGGTTTTTAGTCCCCCACGTGCTGCATATTCCCATTCTGCTTCGAAGGGGAGACGGAAGGGTAGACCGCTTAATTGAGAAAGTTTTTGGGTAAATCGTTGAGCGTTGAACCAATTGACTTGGTCTACCGGATAGTTACGTCTGTGTTGGTTAGAAGGATTTTCTCCCATAATGACATACCATTCATCCTGACTAACTTCATATCGGTTGATGAAAAAAGAGGCTACATCCACGGGATAGTTGTTGTTGTCTCCGAGATTGGCTGTACCACCTTCCACATAAACCATATTCCATAGTATATAGCGTATAACCTCTTTTTGTTCTTTATTTATTGTCGGCGACCAGTGCAAGGCTTTTTCCAATTTGGAGGGGAGAGTGTCAATAATACTTGCTTCTCTTCGACATTTATCGTGGTATCGTTGCCACATTTGTTGTTCTTGCGCTCTGCTTGATAATGCGATTCCTTGTAATAGAAAGCAAATGATTATAGTTTGTTTGGTGTACTCTTTTATCATGATAATTGTATGTTTATTTATTGGACGAACTAAAGTAGCAATGACTGCAATAGTAACACTTAAATTTATTTAATATTTTTCGCTAAGAAATGATCTTTGTGATGATAACCCTCATACGTTGAAAACCCAAAATTTCTTCCTGCATTGAATAAATGCCTTTTTTTCATTAAAATCCTCTTTCTTTTAGGCAATAATCGTGGCGCGTTTGTTATTTATAAATAAGAAGATCAATTATTTAAATAGAATGAACATGAAGAAAAAATTAGCAGGAGTTGCATTGGTGTTGGCTGCCGTCTCTTTGATGAGTATACAGCCTGTAGAAGCATGTACGCGTGCAGTGTATATAGGCCCTGACCAGATGGTGGTAACAGGACGTACAATGGACTGGAAGGAAGATATCATGACGAATATCTATGTATTTCCGCGTGGCATCCAACGTATGGGACATAACAAAGAGAAAACTGTGAACTGGACTTCCAAATATGGAAGTGTGATTGCTACAGGATATGATATAGGTACTTGTGACGGAATGAACGAGAAAGGATTAGTGGCTAGCCTGCTTTTCTTGCCGGAATCCATTTACTCTCTTCCCGGCGATACCCGTCCGGCAATGGGCATCAGCATTTGGACACAGTATGTGCTTGATAACTTTGCCACGGTACGCGAAGCGGTGGATGAATTGAAAAAGGAGACTTTCCGCATTGATGCTCCCCGTATGCCGAATGGAGGACCGGAGTCTACCTTACATCTGGCCATAACCGATGAAACAGGCAATACGGCTGTATTGGAATATCTGGATGGGAAATTAAGTATTCACGAAGGAAAAGAATACCGGGTGATGACAAATTCTCCTCGATATGAACAGCAGTTGGCCATTAATGATTACTGGAAAGAAATCGGTGGCTTACAGATGTTACCGGGAACCAACCGAGCAAGCGACCGTTTTGTACGGGCTTCATTTTACATTCATGCTATTCCACAAATTGCGGATGCAAAAATTGCAGTTCCCAGCGTATTGAGTGTGATGCGTAATGTTTCCGTGCCATTTGGTATTAATACACCGGAGAAGCCTTATATATCTTCTACCCGTTGGCGTTCCGTATCCGATCAGAAGAATAAGGTATATTATTTCGAATCTACCCTGACTCCGAATTTGTTTTGGCTGGATTTGAAGAAAATTGATTTTAGTCCGAAAGCCGGCATTAAGAAACTGTCTCTGACAAAGGGCGAAATTTATGCGGGTGATGCAGTGAAGGATTTGAAAGACAGCCAATCATTTACCTTCCTTTTTGAGACTCCGGTCATGTAATTTGTCGGTGTGGTAGATATATAAAAGAGTGGTGGATAAATGCTTGTAATCAAGCTTATCCACCACTCTTTTATATGTATCGTTTATAACTTGGTTGTTATTTATCCGCTTTATCGTCTGGCATATTCCTGATGAAACTCTATGACTGCCTCTATCCCTTTCCGGAAGATATCCAATGAGCAATTCTCGTTCGGAGAATGGATCGCATTCGATTCGAGTCCAAATCCCATCAATACGGTTTTGATTCCCAATACCTGTTCGAAAGTAGAGATGATGGGGATACTTCCGCCACGGCGTACCGCCAACGGTTTTTTCCCGAAAGCGATCTCGAAACCTTTCTCTGCTGCCTGATAGGCAGGAAGTGAAATCGGGCACACATATCCTTGTCCCCCGTGCATGGGAGTCACTTTCACTTGTACTGTATCAGGAGCGATACTAAGAATATAATCTGCGAACATTTGCGAAATCTTATGGTGATCCTGATGCGGTACTAATCGGCAAGATACTTTAGCATAAGCCTTTGAAGGCAGTACGGTTTTAGAACCTTCTCCTGTATATCCGCCCCAAATGCCACATACGTCAAAAGACGGACGGCAACTGTTACGTTCCAATGTGCTATATCCTTTTTCTCCGAAAAGCTCTTTTACACCGATTGCTTCTTTGTATTTCTTTTCGTCAAAAGGAATATGGGCTATCATTTCCCGTTCGGCTTGCGGCACTTCTTCCACATCATCGTAGAATCCGGGAACAGTGATACGTCCGTCGGCATCCGTTACTTTGCTGATAATCTGGCAAAGCACGTTGATCGGATTGGCTACCGCACCCCCGAAATGTCCGGAATGCAAGTCACGATTCGGTCCCGTCACTTCTATTTCCCAATAAGCCAGCCCGCGCAGACCAGTGGTCAATGAAGGCAGTTCAGCTCCTAACATACTCGTATCCGACACGAGAATAACGTCTGCTTTCAGCAATTCTTTATGTTCTTCGCAGAAAGCTTCCAGACTGGGTGAACCTATTTCTTCTTCACCCTCGAAGATGAACTTCACATTATTCTTCAGTAATCCGTTTTTGACGAGATATTCAAATGCTTTCACCTGAATGAACGATTGTCCTTTGTCATCATCCGCTCCACGTGCCCAGATATGTCCGTCACGTATTTCCGGTTCAAACGGTTCGCTTTTCCAGAGTTCCAATGGTTCGGCCGGCATCACATCGTAATGAGCGTAGATTAATACAGTCTTTGCATCCGGGTTCACGATCTTTTGAGCGAAAACAACCGGATTGCCCTGTGAGGGCATTACCAATGCTTCGTCCACACCTGCTTCCAATAACAGCTGTGCCCAGCGTTCCGCACAAGCCAGCATATCGTCGTGGTGCTCCGGCAGAGCACTGATACTGGGAATGCGAATAAGGCTGAACAAGTCATCCATCATCTTTGGTTCGTGTGCCGCTATGTATTTCTGAATCTCGTTCATTAGAGTTGCGTCGTTTTATCCAGTAAGTAATAATCGAGTATAGTCATGGCGGTCATTGCTTCTACGATAGGTACGGCACGAGGTAATACACAAGCGTCATGACGTCCGCGTGCTTTCAGAGTGGTGTCGACGCCATCAATGTTGACAGTTTCCTGTTCCATCAGCAGCGTGGCAATCGGTTTGAACACTACACGGAAATAAATATCCTGACCATTACTCAATCCTCCCTGAATACCTCCGGAGTGATTGGTGTGCGTCTCGATCCGTCCGTTATTGTTATAGAAAACATCGTTCTGTTCGGAACCTTTCATTTTCAAACCCTTGAATCCTTCACCGTATTCGAATGCTTTGGCAGCGTTGATGCTTAACATGGCGTTACCCAGGGCAGCATGAAGTTTACCGAAAACAGGTTGTCCCAATCCGATGGGGCATCCCTTAATGACACAGGTCAGTGTACCTCCGATGGTATCGCCTTCACCTTTTACCTTATAGATAAGGTCTGCCATTTCTTTTGCTTTTTCAGGGTCCGGACAACGTACATCGTTGGTTTCTATCAGGTCGAAATTATAGTCCGAGTAAGTACCCTCAAGCTTGATAGGACCTACCTGCGAGGTATAGGCAGTGATGTTGACTCCCAGTTGGCGGAGTGCCAGCTTAGCCAATGCACCGGCTACAACGCGCGAAATCGTTTCGCGTGCAGAGGAACGTCCGCCGCCACGATGGTCACGGATTCCATACTTCACCGTGTATGTGTAATCAGCGTGTGAAGGACGATATACATTTTTCAGATTGTTGTAGTCATTGGGGTGTTGGTTTTCATTCCAAACGATAAAACCGATAGGACACCCGGTTGATTTCCCCTCAAAAATACCTGAAAGAAACTCTACTTTATCAGCTTCTTTGCGTGGGGTGGTAAGGATTGATTGTCCCGGACGACGGCGATTTAGTTCTTGTTGTACAAATTCTTCGTCGATGGTAATTCCTGATGGGAATCCGTCAATCACTCCTCCAATTCCTTTTCCATGAGACTCACCGAAACTTGTGAGTCGAAAGATATTGCCAAATGAATTAAACATAGTTGTGGCTTTTTTAAAATTACTATATGCAAATATAACAAAGTTTTCGGTAAGAAAGTTGCGAACTCGAAATAACTTCGAAAAAGGAAGCATATTGAACCTTTTTTCTTCTTTTTAGTTTATAAAGGACGAATTTATTGTAATAACTAAACCAAAGACGTATGAAAAAGAATCTATTGTATTTATTGGCATTGGTATGTGCTCTAACTTTCTTTGCTGCTTGTAGCAGTGACGATGACAACAGTGATAACAAGAATAACGAGAATCCTCCCGAAGAGGAAGCTGTGATAACGGCTCCGGATGTAATCGGAACGTATTGGGGAAATTTGGATATATCCATGATACCGGATGGTTCTGACCAGGAAATTGTCATCGGCGACGGAATAGAGAAGTTTATCACGCTCTCGCAGGTCAGCAATACGGAAGTGAAGATTGAACTGAAGGATTTTGAATTGTTCATCAATCAGCAGATACTAAAATTTGGAGATATTGTCATTGATAAATGTGAAGTGAAGAAGGGGGAAGGTGTGTCTACATTCACCGGACAGCAAGACCTTACGTTTGAAGGAGATGCCGCCTCTTTGGGTACTTGCCCTGTGACAGTTACGGGAACTGTAGAAGATGGAAATGCAGACATGACTATTAATGTGAAAGTGCCTGCATTGCAACAGACGGTGAAAGTAACCTACTCCGGAGTGAAGCAGGTGGCAGAGCCTAGTGGGACTTAAAAAGCATACCCGAAACCTATATTCAAGTAGATGGGGTACATGGCAAAAGTGATCGTATTAAAATCGTTTTTAAATATATCATTCAATCCCCAGGTAAGATCGGCGTACACATTGAGGTGTTTGAAGGCTCGCCATCCGGCTCCTACTTGTAGTCCCCATTGGAAATGTCTCAAATCGTCCGAGAAATCGTATGTTGCAATTTTGCCGTCGGTAAACTCTACTTTCGGACCGGTGGGATTATCTTCCCGCAAATATCCTTCGTATACGTGACCTGAAAATTCTCTTGAAAGCAGATAGGAGAAATAAGGCCCGGCTTTGATGTTCCACCGGTTGGTTAGTTTGTAGGTAGCCATTAGAGGTATTGTCAGTCCGGCGGTATGTACTTTGGTTTTTACTCCGCCTGTCCATACTCCGCTGATTCTTTCACCTCCTTGCCCGAGAATCTCCATATTATAATTCTTCACAGTGGCTTCGGTAGTCATTGCTTTGTTTTCAAGCCGCAATCCGACTATAATTCCGAGCTTGTTCTGAACGGCAATCCATTTGGTCACTTCACCTCCTATACTGATAGCTAATGTCGGGTTATATCCGTCAATGGAACGGATTTCCACCGGAAGAGGAAGCGGGGCTGTGCCGCCAATGCTGAAACCTGCTTTTATCTCATATTCCAGTCCGTGAAGGGCGGAACGGATCAGTGTTTCATTTCGATCAACCTGTGCATAGCCGGGGAGGGCTATTCCTATACAGGTTAGTAAACTGAATATATACGGATAGATTTTCATCGTTTTTGTTGTTATAAAGTTATTTAGTTCCACTAATCTTCCGAGTGATAGATTAACTCGGCCTCGTCAATGAGCAACGTACTTCCGATTGCTCCGTTAAAATGATCTCCTTCCAGACTTGAGGTGAACACTATGGCTATATTGTATTTTCCATCCATTAGCTTTTCCTTATCTATGAATTTGCCGGGGAGAGTGGTGAAAGGAAGCTTAAAGTAAGTCCATTCGTTCGTTTCTTTGGCATTATTAATCCGTGCTGTTGAAATCAGGTTTGGGCTGGTAAATGCGTTCGTTCCGTCAAGGGTTGGAACAGATTCGCTGGTTTCGTACATGATGGCATATATGTCACAGATATCCCGTTTCCCATTTACAGGTTTGCCTCCTTCTGTAAACTGATCTCCCGCTTTGTACTTATAATAGCCAGCCAGATAAGTAGGTACATGCCGGAAAGGAAGACCGAATTTAGTTGCTTTAAGCGGATTACTCATTGCATTGCTTACATCAAAGGAACCGATAAACAGATTTCCTGCCGCGATAGGCATTCCTGCTATTTGTCCAAAGAATCCGGTACTGCGTGTCACTAAAGAAAGGCATTTGCCGGCTTTTCCGTCCGTTATTTGGAAAGTGGGATAGTCATCAGCAGTTTTGGCTACGCCGGTCATGGCATAGCCCGCATTTCCGCTGGCCCATTCCATAACGACTTTACCTCCTTCGCGTTCTACAAATATGTAGTACTTCTTTCCGCCAAGCGTATCTTCGAAATTATAGTTCGTGGCAAGTTCCGTGTCGATAACGGATATGATATACGTTTTCTTCCAAACACCATCGGCAGCTGTAACAGTATATTCTTGTGGAGTATTGAAATTTCGTTCCGTACCGCTAAGAGGATTAATTGTAGCTCCCGGAGTCAATGTAAATTCAGGTGTAAGTTCTGAAATATCAGTTCCCGGACCGACGAAGATAGTGATGGAATTATTGTTAATAATAGGACTGGTTGTCATGGCTACTCCTGGTAGTGCGCAACTTAATATGTCTGCTTCTGCATTGAGAGCTTCTTCGCGGATACATGAAGAGGAAACAATAGCCAGTAGCAAATAGAGAATCACGTGTTTTGCTTTCATTTTTCTATCAATTCTTTCTGTTAAAGTTTGGTGTATGGGAGATTTTATAACAATATGAGATTTTATTTGTTCATTATAGAATGTTGGAAAAGAAAGATTTTCCTATTTTTGTGGAACCAAAACTTATAAGTCCATGACTGAATCAGAAAGAAGGCAAATTATAGAGTTGATTAAGAAAGAAGTCATTCCGGCTATTGGATGTACGGAACCTATCGCAGTAGCGCTTTGTGTAGCTAAAGCAGCTGAAACGTTGGGAGTGAAACCGGAAAAGATAGACGTCTTGTTAAGTGCTAATATACTAAAGAATGCCATGGGAGTCGGAATCCCGGGAACGGGTATGGTAGGTCTTCCCATAGCTGTGGCTTTAGGTGCGTTGATTGGCAAATCAGACTATCAGTTGGAGGTGTTGAGGGACTGTACGCCGGAAGTAGTGGAACAGGGGAAACGGTTCATTGCAGAAAAACGGATTTGTATTTCTCTGAAAGAAGATATTACGGAAAAGCTTTATATCGAAGTGATTTGTAAAGCGGGAGATAAAACAGCTAAAGCTATCATTGCCGGTGGGCATACTACCTTTATATATATAGCCAAAGATGAACAGACATTGCTCGACAAGCAACATACAGTCAGCGAGGAAGAGGAAGATGCTTCGCTCGAATTAAACTTGCGTAAAGTCTATGACTTTGCACTGACTGCTCCGTTGGATGAGATTCGTTTCATTCTTGATACAGCCCGTTTGAATAAAGCTGCTGCCGAGCAAGCCTTTAAAGGTAACTACGGACATTCTTTAGGTAAAATGCTTCGGGGAACTTATGAGCATAAAGTGATGGGGGATAGCGTGTTTTCTCATATCCTCTCTTATACGTCAGCTGCTTGTGACGCCCGAATGGCCGGTGCTATGATTCCTGTCATGAGTAATTCCGGCAGCGGTAACCAAGGAATATCCGCTACACTCCCTGTTGTTGTTTTTGCCGAAGAAAACGGAAAGAACGAAGAGGAACTGATCCGTGCTTTAATGTTAAGCCATCTCACTGTTATATATATCAAACAAAGTTTAGGACGTCTGTCAGCTTTGTGTGGCTGCGTGGTAGCTGCTACCGGATCCAGTTGTGGAATCACCTGGTTGATGGGGGGAAACTACAATCAGGTTGCCTTCGCCGTTCAAAACATGATTGCTAATCTGACAGGAATGATTTGTGACGGTGCAAAACCGAGTTGTGCATTGAAAGTAACTACCGGAGTTTCGACAGCCGTATTATCTGCAATGATGGCAATGGAAGACCGTTGTGTGACTTCCGTAGAGGGAATTATCGACGAAGATGTAGATCAAAGTATCCGCAACCTGACAAGGATCGGCTCGCAAGCCATGAACGAAACGGATAAAATGGTGCTTGACATCATGACGCATAAAGGATGCTGATTTCAAGTATTAAGTATCAGGTATTAAGTATTAGCTCAAATAACGGCATAAAAAAAGTATTAAGTATTAAAGCCCGGCTGTGTCCGCACGGAATTAATACTTAATACTTTATAATTTAATACTTTATTTAGTGACAGTGTCCGCCTTCGCAACCGCAGTCGTCGCCACAGCCATCACCGCAGCTGTCGCATCCGCAACCACAGCCATCACCACCACTCATCATTTTCACAAGTTCCTGAATTTCTTCGTTCGTAGCAGGACGGCTTTCCAGTATTTCACCTTCAAAGATCAGGTCGGCACCAGCCAACGGATGGTTGAGGTCAACTACTACAATATCCGGTTTGATTTCTACTACGCTGGCATTTACGCGTTGACCGTCACCAGTCATCAAAGGTACGATGTTACCTTCTTTAATACGTTCGCTGTCAAATTTGCCATCTATTTCAAATATATTTTTGGGGAGGTCAATGACGTGTTGTTCGTCATATTGTCCGTAAGCCTTATCTGCCGGAATGGTAAAGTCAAATTTATCACCTTTAGAAAGAGCAGTTATTTGATTTTCGAAGTCTTCGAGTGTTGTTCCTAATCCTGAAATGAATTGAAAGGGATGTTCTGCTTTTGCTTCTTCGAACAACTCTTTTTCACCATCTTCCATTGTATATAGTTTGTATGCAACGGTAATGTACTTGTTTTCTACTGTTTCCATCTGATCTTTTTTGTTTCTGATTAATAATTCCCGTAAATACGGGTCTACAAAGATACGAATTATTTGCTTGTACTCCGGTATAGGGAGGGTAAATTTCAGATTATTAAGTGCTTTTGTCAGAAAAAGAAAGTGAGGTGCGCAGTTAGATAATAGTTGTAAATTCAACCTTTAAGTGATAAAATAGAGAAATAATACCTCTCTTTTCTTACAATTATTCGCTTTTAAGTGATTTTTTTCTTCGATTTGTTTGGATATAATAAAAAAGCCCTTACCTTTGCAGCACGAAAATAAAGAAAAGAAGATATGAATATGTTACATACATCTATTAACCTAGCAGTCCTGCATATTATTCGCGTCGTGGTGGTCCCATCAAGAGCGTGAGAAAGGTTTTTGTGTTGTATGTGTTCGTACCATAAAAGATAGAATTTAGAGCCTTTCTCACTTGTGTGAGGAAGGCTCTTTAATTAAAAGATAGATTGAAATGAAAAAGCAATTACGCAGTTCGTTTAGTACACAAGGCCGTCGGATGGCGGGAGCCCGTGCATTGTGGGCAGCCAACGGCATGAAGAAGAATCAGATGGGTAAACCCATTATCGCTATCGTCAATTCGTTCACACAGTTTGTCCCGGGGCATGTACACCTACATGAAATCGGTCAGCTGGTGAAGGCAGAGATTGAGAAGCTAGGATGCTTCGCTGCGGAATTCAATACAATAGCTATCGACGACGGTATAGCAATGGGACATGACGGTATGCTTTATTCGCTTCCTTCACGTGACATCATTGCAGACAGCGTAGAATATATGGTCAATGCGCACAAGGCGGATGCAATGGTATGTATCAGCAATTGCGATAAGATCACTCCCGGAATGTTGATGGCGGCTATGCGTCTGAATATTCCTGCCGTATTTGTATCGGGTGGTCCGATGGAAGCGGGAGAATGGAATGGCCAGCACCTGGATTTGATCGATGCGATGATTAAATCGGCCGATGAAAGTGTCAGCGATCAGGAAGTAGCGAATATCGAGCAAAATGCTTGTCCTACTTGCGGATGCTGCTCCGGTATGTTTACCGCCAACTCGATGAACTGCCTGAATGAAGCAATCGGACTGGCTCTTCCCGGCAACGGAACCATTGTAGCGACACACGAAAACCGTACGCAACTTTTCAAAGATGCTGCGGAACTGATCGTGAAAAATGCAAAATTATATTATGAAGAAGGAGACGAAAGTGTACTTCCCCGTAGCATCGCTACCCGTCAGGCTTTCCTGAACGCCATGACGCTGGATATAGCAATGGGGGGATCTACCAATACGGTTCTTCACTTGTTGGCCGTTGCTCACGAAGCAGAGGTAGACTTCAAGATGGATGATATCGACATGCTTTCCCGCAAGGCTCCTTGTCTCTGCAAGGTGGCTCCCAATACACAGAAATATCATATTCAAGATGTAAACCGTGCCGGTGGTATCATTGCCATTATGGACGAACTGGCAAAGGGAGGTTTGATAGATACATCCGTTCGTCGGGTAGACGGAATGTCACTGGCAGAAGCCATTAACGAATATTCAATCACCAGTCCGAATGTGAGCGAAAAAGCAATTAAGAAATATTCGAGCGCAGCCGGAAATAAATTCAATCTCGTACTTGGTTCACAAGGTATGTACTATAAGGAACTGGATAAGGACCGTGCAAACGGATGTATCCGTGACTTGGAACATGCTTACAGTAAAGACGGCGGACTGGCCGTATTGAAAGGCAATATTGCTCAAGACGGTTGTGTAGTAAAAACAGCAGGTGTAGACGAAAGTATCTGGAAGTTTACCGGACCTGCCAAAGTATTTGATTCGCAAGAAGCAGCCTGTGAAGGCATCCTCGGAGGTCGAGTCGTCAGTGGAGACGTCGTCGTCATCACGCACGAAGGTCCGAAGGGTGGTCCCGGTATGCAGGAAATGCTTTATCCTACCTCTTATATAAAATCCCGTCATCTCGGAAAAGAATGTGCTTTGATTACCGACGGACGTTTCAGCGGTGGAACTTCCGGATTGAGTATCGGACATATTTCTCCTGAAGCGGCAGCTGGAGGCAATATCGGAAAAATTGTAGACGGAGACATTATCGAAATCGATATTCCGGCCCGGAAGATTAACGTGCGACTGACGGATGAAGAACTGGCGGCCCGTCCGATGACTCCTGTCACTCGTGACCGTTATGTACCGAAGAGCCTGAAGGCGTATGCCAGCATGGTAAGCTCTGCCGATAAGGGAGCAGTGAGAATTATATAATATAGTTGGTGATAGTTGATAGGTAATAGTTAGCTGCGCAGCACTTAGCGCAATGATTGTAAACCATTCATTTTCAACTGTCATTTCTCAACTATCATTTATCATTTATCAACTATCAACTAATATGAAAGATTTAATAACAGGTGCAGAGGCTTTGATGCGCTCCTTGGAACATCAGGGAGTGACTACCATCTTTGGTTACCCCGGTGGTTCTATTATGCCGGTATTCGATGCCTTGTACGATCATCAAAATATATTGAACCATATCTTGGTTCGTCACGAACAGGGAGCTGCCCATGCCGCACAGGGTTATGCCCGTGTATCGGGTGATGTAGGTGTTTGCCTGGTGACGAGCGGTCCCGGAGCAACCAATACGGTAACAGGCATTGCGGATGCGATGATCGATAGTACGCCTATCGTGGTGATTGCCGGACAGGTAGGAACAGGCTTTCTTGGGACCGATGCTTTTCAGGAAGTTGACTTGGTAGGTATTACCCAGCCAATCACTAAATGGAGTTATCAGATTCGCCGTGCGGAAGATGTAGCCTGGGCGGTAGCACGTGCGTTTTACATTGCCCGTAGTGGTCGTCCGGGGCCGGTGGTACTGGACTTTGCCAAAAATGCGCAAGTGGAGAAAACGAAATACGAACCAACGAAAGTCGATTTTATCCGTAGTTATGTTCCTGTTCCCGATACGGACGAGGAGACTGTACAGGCTGCTGCCGAACTGATTAATAACGCTGAACGTCCGCTTGTATTGGTTGGACAAGGTGTTGAACTGGGAAATGCACAGAGCGAATTGCGCGAGTTTATCGAAAAAGCGGATATGCCTGCGGGTTGTACGCTGCTCGGACTTTCGGCTTTGCCGACAGAACATCCGTTGAATAAAGGTATGTTGGGTATGCACGGCAATCTGGGACCGAATATCAATACCAATAAATGTGATGTGCTGATTGCTGTCGGTATGCGTTTTGACGACCGTGTGACCGGTAATTTGGCTACTTATGCCAAACAGGCAAAAGTGATTCATTTTGATATCGATCCTGCGGAAGTTAATAAGAATGTAAAGGTAGATGTAGCTGTATTGGGAGATTGCAAGGAAACACTGGCTTCTGTGACGAAACTCCTGAAAAAGAACACTCATACCGAATGGATTGATAGCTTCAAAGAATATGAGAAAGTAGAGGAGGAAAAAGTAATCCGTCCTGAACTTCATCCTGCCACAAACTCGTTGAGTATGGGGGAAGTGGTACGTGCGGTTAGTGATGCTACTCACCATGAAGCTGTTTTGGTAACAGATGTAGGTCAAAATCAGATGATATCTGCACGCTACTTTAAATATACAAAAGAACGCAGTATCATTACTTCCGGAGGACTTGGAACAATGGGCTTCGGGCTTCCCGCAGCTATTGGGGCAACTTTCGGAGCACCGGAACGTACCGTATGCGTATTTATGGGAGATGGCGGACTGCAAATGAATATTCAGGAACTGGGTACGATTATGGAGCAGAAGGCTCCGGTGAAGATTATCTGCCTGAACAATAATTACCTCGGAAATGTACGCCAGTGGCAAGCTATGTTCTTCAATCGCCGCTATTCGTTTACTCCGATGTTGAATCCGGATTACATGAAGATTGCTTCGGCTTATGATATTCCTTCCAAACGTGCTTTCACCCGTGAAGAACTGAAAGAAGCTATTGCAGAAATGCTGGCGACAGATGGTCCGTTCCTGCTCGAAGCGTGCGTAGTGGAAGAAGGCAATGTTTTGCCGATGACTCCTCCGGGTGGTTCGGTCAATCAGATGCTGTTGGAATGCTAGGGGAAGTTGAATATTGAGAATGGAAGATTGAAAGTTCGCAATTAAAATTTAGGATTATGAGTGACAAGACATTATATACGATAATAGTTCATTCCGAAAATATAGCCGGATTGCTGAATCAGGTAACTGCTGTATTTACTCGTCGGCAAATCAACATCGAGAGTCTGAATGTATCTGCTTCTTCTATTAAAGGTGTACATAAGTATACAATAACAGCCTGGACTGATAAGGACATCATTGAGAAGGTAGTGAAACAGATCGAAAAGAAGATCGACGTGATTCAGGCACATTATTTCACAGAGGATGAGATTTATTTCCACGAGATTGCATTATATAAGGTGTCTACTCCTGCTTTTCAGGAGAATCCGGAAGCATCCAAGCTGATTCGTAGATACAATGCACGTATAGTGGAAGTCAATCCGGTATTTTCTATTGTCGAGAAAAATGGAATGAGCGAAGATATAACTTCGCTCTATGGTGAACTGAAGGCTTTGAATTGTGTTTTGCAGTTTGTTCGTTCAGGACGTGTAGCGATTACTACCAGCTGTTTTGAACGGGTGAATGAGTTTCTCGATGGACGGGAAGCTATGTATAACCAAAGTAAAAACCAATAAGAATAATGAGTGAAGAAAATAGAATAGGGACTTATCAGTTTGTGGCAGAACCGTTCCATGTTGACTTCAACGGACGTCTGACTATGGGGGTACTGGGAAATCATCTACTGAATTGTGCAGGTTTTCACGCCAATGACCGTGGTTTTGGTATTGCAACGCTGAATGAGGACAATTATACATGGGTGCTTTCACGTCTGGCTATTGAGTTGGATGAAATGCCTTATCAGTATGAGAATTTCTCGGTTCAGACGTGGGTGGAAAATGTCTACCGTTTGTTTACGGACCGTAATTTTGCTATTATTGATAAGGATGGGAAGAAGATTGGCTACGCACGTTCCGTATGGGCAATGATTAATCTTAATACCCGCAAGCCTGCCGACTTGTTGACTTTGCATGGGGGAAGTATCGTAAACTATGTCTGTGATGAGCCTTGCCCGATTGAAAAGCCTTCACGTATCAAAGTGACAAGCGATCAGTCGATAGCTACCCTGACGGCAAAGTACAGTGATATAGATATCAATGGTCATGTAAACAGCATCCGTTACATCGAACATATCCTTGATTTGTTCCCGATTGAATTGTATAAGACCAAACGTATCCGTCGTTTTGAAATGGCGTATGTGGCGGAAAGCTATTTTGGTGATGAACTCTCTTTCTTCTGCGATGAAGTGAATGCAAACGAGTTTCACGTAGAAGTGAAGAAGAATGGCAACGAAGTTGTTTGCCGCTCGAAAGTGATATTTGAATAAATGTGAGAATATAAAATCAATTAATAACAGATGGCGTAAGTCATCAAAAACTAAAAACAAAAAGAAAATGGCACAGTTGAATTTTGGAGGTACTACTGAAACTGTAGTAATCCGTGACGAATTTCCATTGGAAAAAGCTCGTGAAGTATTGAAAAATGAAACAATCGCTGTAATCGGTTATGGCGTACAGGGTCCTGGACAGGCACTGAACTTGCGTGATAACGGTTTCAATGTAATCGTTGGTCAACGTGAAGGAAAAACATACGATAAGGCAGTAGCAGACGGATGGGTTCCGGGTGAAACTTTGTTCGGTATCGAAGAAGCTTGTGAGAGAGGTACTATTGTAATGTGTCTGTTGTCTGACGCAGCAGTAATGTCAGTATGGCCTACTATCAAGCCTTACCTGACTGCTGGAAAAGCTCTTTATTTCTCACACGGTTTTGCTATCACTTGGAACGACCGTACAGGTGTAGTTCCTCCTGCTGATATCGACGTTATCATGGTTGCTCCTAAAGGTTCGGGTACATCTTTGCGTACTATGTTCCTCGAAGGACGCGGCTTGAACTCTTCTTATGCTATCTATCAGGATGCTACAGGCAAGGCTTACGAAAGAACCATCGCACTGGGTATTGGTATCGGTTCCGGTTATCTGTTCGAAACAACTTTCCAACGTGAGGCTACTTCTGACCTGACAGGTGAACGTGGTTCATTGATGGGGGCTATCCAAGGTTTGTTGCTGGCACAGTACGAAGTATTGCGTGAAAACGGTCATAGTCCTTCTGAAGCATTCAATGAAACAGTGGAAGAACTGACACAGTCATTGATGCCGTTGTTCGCAAAGAACGGTATGGACTGGATGTACGCTAACTGCTCTACTACTGCTCAACGTGGTGCTCTCGATTGGATGGGCCCATTCCACGATGCTATCAAACCGGTAGTTGAAAAGTTGTATAACAGTGTGAAGACTGGTAACGAAGCACAGATTTCTATCGACAGTAATTCACAACCTGATTATCGTGAAAAGTTAAACGAGGAGCTCCGTCAATTACGCGAAAGCGAAATGTGGCAGACTGCTGTAACTGTTCGTAAACTTCGTCCGGAGAATAATTAATTAGACCAGATTATACAAGTTTTAAAAGAAGGAGAGGGCTTTTTGCTTTCTCCTTTTTTATTAATAAGATATTTAAAAATGGGTAGGTGAAGCTTGCAGAAACTTTTTTTTGAAAAATATATCAATAATGTGATTAAAATATGCAAGTTTATGTTTATATTTGCACTATCAAATAAAATGAACGAGAAGTATGATGTGTTTTAACTTACCCCAGAGAATGATTAACATTGCTAAATTAGCATGTGTTATCAGTGTTGTTTCTGTTGCTTTCTCAAGCTGTTTACAGAAAGATGTATATGATCCTGCTAATTCAGGAGATAAAGAAGAAGTTACTTTAGATAACTATTTCGACTTTGCCACTACTAAAAATATTCAATTGAATATTGATTATGGAAAGGAATGTCCTAGGGCTTATTTTGAAGTTTATGCTGAAAATCCGCTTTCTTATGTGGCAGAAGGCGGTCAGATTATAAAGAAAGCAGGGGTGTCACACATTGCAACCGGATTTACAGATATACAAGGACGTTATATCAAACCGGCTTCTTTCCCGACAGCAGTTTCAGAAGTTTATATTTATTCTCCGGATTTTGGTGTGCCGACTTTGTATAAAACTAAAGTTGTCGGTTCGGATGTCAGCGCAAAAATAACCTTTGAGAATGCTCTTGATGTTACTCCTGTGGATTCATCAACGAGAAGTGCACAAACAAGGGCTGCGGTGAAATTTATTACAGATGTAATCCCGAACGTATTAGGAACTTGGAATGCAAATTCAGGTAAGCCTGACTATTTGGATGCTTCTAAGAAGATCAACGTGGATGCAACTCTCAAGAGTTATATAACGACATATTTTCCGGAAGGAAAGAATAACGTAGGACCTTTAGTTACTGATAATGCTGATATTCTGATAAAAGAAGATGCAAATGTCGTTATTAACTATTTTGGGGGAGACACAGGGGCGAAAAGTGTATTTGCTTATTATTGCTATCCGAAAGATGCTTCTATTGATGAAATAAGGAAGGCAACAAAGCATGCATGTGTCATATTTCCTAACGCACATGGAAATAGTTTAGGTTATTATAGTGGGGTTGCGGTTAATTTAAAATATATAAATGAGACTGGTAATTTCCCTCAAAAGGACCCGGAACGTATTCCGGCAAATACAAAGATTGGTTTCTTGATATGGAATAATGGCTGGGTAAATGCCAAGGCTAATGGGAATATGTTCTACTCAACTAAATCTTTGAACAGTGACAGAATTTCTCACACTGCAATTTTTGCAGCAAAAAATAAAGCAGGTGATAGAGTGAATGTTATCACTATGGAAGACTGGAAAAACGGTGAAAATGACTATAATGATGTTGCTTTCGTTATCTCTTCTAATCCTATTGCTGCTATTGAAGTTCCGGATGTTCCTAATCCGGGTGATCGACAAGGAACAGAAATGTATTCTGGAGTGCTTGGCTTTGAAGATAACTGGCCGGAACAAGGAGATTATGACTTGAATGATGTAGTCATGAAATATCAGTCAAGCGTTGATTATAATATAGATAATAAGGTTCTTAATATTATTGATAAGTTCACCTTGGCTTGGACGGGAGCTAATTATAAGAACTCGTTTGCTTATGAAGTTCCTTTCGATTTGAGTAAAGCTTCTAAAGTAACGGTTAATGGTAGTGAAGCTTCTTCCTATTCAGGTAATGTGATAACATTATTCAAGGATGCTAAAGCTGAATTGGGAGTATCCAATGTGAATGCGGAGGATATGATTAATCAGAATATTCAAGAGAAGACATATACGGTATCCATACAATTTAATAATCCTACTCTTGATAAATCAGTGGTGGTAGCTCCTTATAATCCTTTTATAAAAGTATTCAACTCTGCCACAGAAGTCCATCTGACAGATCATAAGCCGACGACTGGTGCGAATAATCGTTTCCCTTCCGGAGCTGATATTTCTCGTGGTGATGTAGATGGTACCTATTTCATTTGCAAAGATGGTTTTCCGTTTGCAATTCATGTAGATGCTCGTTTGGACGCTTCTATTTTGAATTTAGATCTTAAAAAGGAGAATCAGCGCATTGATAAAACATATCCTAAATTTGCAGAATGGGCAAAAACGCGCGATCCGCAAATAAAATGGTGGAAATAGTTGGAGTGCATTGGAATAATCGACTATCTTTGAGGGTGAAAAATTAAGAATAGTACTGATGTAAAATATTGTTTGTTTTGTTTGTGTTAAAAAAAGTGTGGTTTCGGGAGAAAGTGTGCTTTGTTAAAAGGAGGATTAAGTATTTAATCCTCCTTTTTAATGAATAACATCAATCTTTTATAGAAAGGATGTTTGGTAAGGGTGGAGGCATCTCCTAATATAACAAGCTTCATTCGTGCCCTTGTAATCGCTACATTCATTCTTCGCAAATCATTCAGGAATCCAATCTGTCCATCCTCGTTGGCACGTACAAGACTGATGAAAATGACATCTCGCTCCTGTCCCTGAAAACCGTCTACCGTGTTTACGGTGATGAGGCTGCGGAAAGGACGTAAAAAGCTGCTCCCTTTGATCTTTCCCCTCAAATATTGCACTTGCGCCTTGTAGGGTGAAATCAGACCGAAATCAATTCTTTCATCCAGTATCCGTTCTTTGCCGATACGTTCGATGTAAGTTTCCAGTTCTTGCAGTAGTAGGTTGGCTTCCTGCTTATTGATGCGTCCGAAACTTTCGCCTACAAAGTCTTCGTGAAAGTCCATCTCTGAAGTGTCGATCCAGTTCATGGGAGTGTCGAAATCAAGAATCCCCCGATAGCGTACTTCCGGAGCAGCTTCCAGTTCTCCATGATAAAACCAGTCAGAGGGAAACTGCATGATGGCTTCATGCATTCTGTACTGTACTTTTAATAGAGAGACCGCGGAAGGTTTTTGCTGAACTACTTTTTCCATTAATGTATGATCCAATCCTCCACAGGAGGCTTCTATACATTTGATAGTCGGCGGAAGTTGACAATGATCTCCTGCAAGGATGACCCGGTCTGCTTTGCGGATAGCAATCCAGCAGGCAGCTTCGAGGGCTTGTGCAGCTTCGTCAATGAATAAAGTCGAAAAACGACGTCCGTTGAGCAGGCGGTGGTTGCTGCTGACTAGGGTAGAAGCAATCACGCGGGCACTGTCGAAAAGATCGGCATTGATTTGTATTTCCAACTCCGTGGCGCGGTCGCGGAGACGACTCATGCGATTACGCATTCCTTCCCGTTCAGAATAACTACCCCGGCGCATCCGGCTACCCATTTCGCGGATAGATTTACGAATTCCCCAAAGCTCCGGATAGGCAGGATGACTTTCAAACCGGCGTTCGTAGGTGGATGAAAGCATTTTGTCGTTGACTCGGGTTGGATTTCCAATGCGTAGCACGGGTACTCCCCGGTCTACCAGTTTCTCACAAATCCAGTCGACAGCCGTGTTGCTTTGCGCACAAACAAGCACTTGTGGTTCCCGGTGTAATGTTTCGTAAATCGCTTCGACAAGAGTCGTTGTCTTTCCGGTTCCCGGAGGACCGTGAACAATAGATACGTCACGCGTACAGAGCACCTTGTTAACAGCTGTTTCCTGTGTACTGTTCAGCCATGGAAAGCGGACAGGATATAATTCGCGGAATCCCGGCTTTTGGGTACCCAGCAAAATGTCGCGCAGTTCCGCCAGGCGGTTGTCCTTGGCACGTATCGTGTCTTCCAGTGCCTCGAACATGGCCCGGTACGATGTTTCGTCAAAATAAAGTTGTACCCCCAGTATACCGTCAGTTTGCAGTTCCGCTAAAGCTCCCGCTCCGGGGAGTACAACGGCCATTCGTTCTTCGTCGGCAAAGCTAACGGTAGCGATGAAATCCATATACTTCACTTTTCCTTCGAATGACTGGTGGAAAAAGCAAACAGGACGGCCGAACTCAAAGGAATGCTCTATTTCTTTATTTTCGGTCCGTGTAATATCTATTACAAGCTGATTCAGCGAATTGTAGTAACTTCGGCCAAGAGAGACAGGATACCAGCAGAGACCGCGCTTCACTTTACGGGCAACACCCATTGTTTCGGTCTGCCGCTTAAATTCTTCCTTCTCATATTCATACTCCATCCGCAGGAGGAGTTGCTGTTGCTGAAGGTCTATAATGGGACTTTTCGGATTATTACTCATAATAGGCGCAAAGGTAACAAATCTTCGTTCCGGGTAGAAAAAATATTTCATTTTGTTAAACATTACTCGAACGTCGTTCGTTATTTTAATAGATAGACTAAAAAAACAAAAAGCAATATGGTATATGATGTGACTATGTTAGAAGCTTTCTACGCTGCTTATAAAGGAAAGGTAGAACACGTACGGGCTATACTAAAACGCCCTTTGACGTTGGCCGAGAAGATTTTGTATGCTCATCTGTATGATGTAGCCGATTTGAAAGATTACAAACGGGGGGAGGATTATGTGAATTTCCGTCCCGATCGTGTGGCTATGCAGGATGCAACTGCGCAGATGGCTTTGCTTCAATTTATGAATGCAGGTAAGGATCAGGTGGCTGTGCCTTCGACAGTGCATTGCGATCACTTGATACAGGCGTATAAAGGTGCAAAGGCGGATATTGCTACGGCAAGACTGACCAATGAAGAAGTATACGATTTCCTCCGTGATGTATCTTCCCGTTATGGCATCGGCTTCTGGAAACCGGGAGCAGGAATTATCCATCAGGTAGTGCTCGAAAACTATGCTTTCCCCGGCGGTATGATGGTGGGAACAGACTCTCATACACCTAATGCAGGCGGACTGGGCATGGTGGCTATCGGTGTCGGTGGAGCGGATGCCGTGGATGTGATGACAGGAATGGAATGGGAGCTGAAAATGCCGAAGATTATCGGTGTCCGTCTGACCGGAAAACTAAGCGGTTGGACCTCTCCGAAAGATGTAATCCTGAAATTGGCCGGCATCCTTACCGTAAAAGGAGGAACGAATGCTATTATCGAATATTTTGGTCCCGGAACCGAATCCCTTTCTGCTACCGGGAAAGCTACCATTTGCAATATGGGTGCCGAAGTTGGAGCTACTACCTCTTTGTTCCCCTTTGACGGGCGCATGGCTACTTATTTGAGAGCTACCGGAAGAGATTGTGTAGTCGATTGGGCTGAATCTGTTGATGCAGATCTTCGTGCAGACGACATTGTGACCGACGAACCATCCAACTATTACGACCGTGTGATTGAAATAGATTTGTCAGAACTCGAACCTTATATAAACGGGCCGTTTACACCGGATGCCGCTACTCCTATCTCTGAATTTGCAGAAAAAGTGTTATTGAACGGTTACCCCCGTAAAATGGAGGTGGGCTTGATAGGTTCATGTACCAATTCTTCTTATCAGGATTTGAGCCGTGCAGCTTCTCTGGCAAAGCAGGTGACAGAAAAGAATTTGAGCGTCGCTTCTCCGCTGATCGTCAATCCGGGTTCAGAGCAAATCCGGGCTACTGCCGAAAGAGACGGTATGATTGAAGCTTTTGAACGGTTGGGAGCCACGATTATGGCAAATGCCTGTGGACCTTGTATCGGTCAGTGGAAACGTCAGACGGACGATCCGACACGAAAAAACTCAATCGTCACCTCTTTCAATCGTAATTTTGCCAAACGCGCTGACGGTAATCCCAACACATACGCGTTTGTAGCTTCTCCGGAATTAACGATGGCGTTAACAATAGCCGGTGATCTCTGTTTCAACCCGCTGAAAGACAGACTGGTGAATCATAACGGAGAAAAAGTGAAACTCTCCGAGCCTGTAGGAGATGAACTTCCTTTGAAAGGTTTTGAACAGGGAAATGAGGGATATATTGCCCCCCATGGAGCAAAAACGGAAATCAGGGTAAAACCGGATTCCCAACGTCTCCAGCTTCTGACTCCTTTCCCGGCATGGGACGGACAGGACTTGCTGAACATGCCTTTATTGATTAAAGCACAGGGAAAATGTACTACCGACCATATCTCTATGGCAGGTCCGTGGCTCCGCTTCCGGGGACATTTAGAGAATATTTCCGACAATATGCTGATGGGGGCTGTCAATGCTTTCAATGGTGAAACGAATAGTGTTTGGAATCGTTCGACAAATACTTATGGAACAGTTTCCGGTACGGCAAAGATGTATAAATCCGAAGGTATTCCGTCTATTGTTGTTGCCGAAGAGAATTATGGAGAAGGTTCCAGCCGTGAACATGCAGCCATGGAACCACGCTTCCTCAATGTACGTGTCATTTTGGCTAAGAGTTTTGCCCGTATCCACGAAACAAATCTGAAAAAACAAGGGATGCTTGCTCTTACTTTTGTAGATAAAGCAGACTATGACAAGATTCGGGAACACGATCTTTTGTCCGTATCAGGCTTAGTCCATTTCGCACCGGGGCGCAATCTGACGATTATTCTTCATCACGAAGACGGAACGAAAGAAAGTTTTGAAGTGCAACATACCTATAATGAACAGCAGATAGCCTGGTTCCGTGCCGGTTCTGCCTTAAATGCAAGATAAAGAATGAGCAAAATAACCATGCAAACAGATGGTACGTTGTTGGTACCCGATGTGCCTACCGTACCTTATATTACCGGCGATGGAGTAGGAGCCGAAGTGACTCCTGCCATGCAAGCCGTAGTGGACGCAGCTATCCGGAAAGCATACGGCGGCAAACGTCGTATCGAATGGAAAGAAGTGTTGGCGGGAGAACGTGCCTTCAACGCGACTGGTTCCTGGTTGCCGGATGAAACAATGGAAACCTTTCAGGAATACCTGGTAGGAATCAAAGGTCCGTTGACAACTCCTGTCGGAGGTGGAATCCGTTCGTTGAACGTAGCACTGCGTCAGACACTTGATTTATACGTCTGTCTTCGTCCGGTTCGTTGGTATCAGGGAGTACAGTCGCCTGTCAAATCACCGGAGAAAGTGAATATGTGTGTGTTCCGTGAAAATACGGAAGATATTTATGCAGGTATCGAATGGGAAGCCGGAACTCCGGAGGCTGAAAAGTTCTATCAATTCCTGAAAGACGAAATGGGCGTGACAAAAGTCCGTTTCCCGGAAACCTCTTCTTTCGGTGTGAAACCTGTATCACGTGAGGGCACGGAGCGTCTTGTGCGTGCTGCCTGCCAGTATGCGATCGACCATCATTTGCCTTCCGTAACACTGGTGCATAAAGGAAATATCATGAAGTTTACCGAAGGTGGTTTCAAAAAATGGGGCTACGAACTGGCGCAACGTGAATTTGGCGATGCTTTGGCAGATGGCAGACTGGTGATAAAAGATTGCATTGCAGATGCTTTCTTGCAAAATACACTCCTGATTCCCGAAGAATATTCCGTGATAGCCACCTTAAACCTCAACGGAGATTACGTTTCTGACCAACTGGCGGCTATGGTAGGCGGTATCGGTATCGCTCCGGGAGCAAATATCAACTACCAGACAGGTCATGCCATCTTTGAAGCGACTCATGGAACAGCTCCCAATATTGCGGGAAAAGATGTGGTGAACCCTTGTTCTATTATCCTTTCGGCAGTAATGATGCTCGAATATTTTGACTGGAAAGAAGCGGCTGCTCTGATAGAGAAAGCCTTGGAACAAAGCTTCCTGGACGCTCGCGCTACACACGATTTAGCCCGTTTTATGCCGAATGGAACCTCCCTCTCTACTTCCGCTTTCACTCGTGAGATCGTGGAAAGAATTGAAAAACAAAAGTAACGAATAAAAAACGAAGAAAGATGAAAAAAGAGTACTTGATTTACAAGCTTTCCGAGGAAATGAAGGAAGCTACCCGGATTGATACAGGATTGTTCTCCAAGTTTGATGTGAAGCGCGGATTGCGTAATGAAGACGGCACAGGTGTATTGGTAGGTTTAACCAGAATCGGTAATGTAGTAGGATATGAACGTGTTCCGGGTGGTGGGCTGAAACCCATACCGGGAAAACTGTTCTATCGCGGTTATGATGTAGAAGATATTTCTCACGCTATAATCAAAGAGAAACGCTTTGGCTTCGAAGAAGTGGCTTATCTATTGCTTTCCGGACGTCTGCCGGATAAAGAAGAATTGCTTTCTTTCCGTGAGTTGATTAACGACAATATGCCGTTGGAACAGAAAACGAAAATGAACATCATCGAGTTGGAAGGAAACAACATCATGAATATTCTTTCACGCAGTGTACTCGAAATGTATCGTTTTGACGCAAATGCGGATGATACCTCTCGGGATAACTTGATGCGTCAGAGTATTGAACTGATTTCAAAGTTCCCCACTATCATCGCTTATGCTTATAATATGCTTCGTCATGCTACTTTCGGACGTTCTCTGCATATCCGCCATCCGCAGGAAAAGCTCTCTATTGCCGAGAATTTCCTGTATATGCTGAAAAAAGACTATACCGAACTGGATGCACGCACCCTCGATTTGTTATTGATTCTTCAGGCAGAGCACGGTGGTGGTAATAACTCCACTTTCACCGTTCGCGTAACTTCTTCTACCGGAACAGATACTTATTCGGCCATCGCCGCAGGTATCGGTTCGCTGAAAGGCCCGCTTCATGGAGGTGCCAATATTCAGGTAGCCGACATGTTCCAGCACCTGAAGGAAAATATCAAAGACTGGACAAGTGTAGATGAGATAGACACTTACTACACCCGAATGTTGAACAAAGAAGTGTATAACAAAACCGGATTGATCTATGGTATCGGACATGCCGTTTATACCATCTCTGACCCTCGTGCTCTTCTATTGAAAGAACTGGCTCGCGACCTTGCCCGTGAAAAAGGTAGAGAAAGCGAATTTGCTTTCCTCGAACTGTTGGAAGAACGTGCCATCGCTACTTTCGGACGGGTTAAAAACAACGGAAAGACAGTGTCCAGCAATATCGACTTCTATTCGGGCTTCGTGTATGAAATGATCGGTTTGCCGCAGGAAATCTTCACTCCACTGTTTGCCATGGCACGTATCGTAGGCTGGTGTGCACACCGCAATGAAGAATTGACCTTCGACGGTAAACGGATTATCCGCCCGGCTTATAAAAATGTACTTGATGATTTGGCTTATATCCCAATTAAGAAACGCTGATAATAACCAATCCTTTTATTAAATAGATAAGTAATCCCGGATGTGTGCCCGATCATTTCAGACGCGCATCCGGGAAATTTTATATTTTCTCCTTTTTTATGTTCGTAAAAGAATGTACTTCAGATTCTTTCTATTTTTTGTATCGTCGTTTATCTCATTTTTGTTATTTTTGCGTGTTACAAAATAGATCGGTATGAGTATAGATACTTTTAATCTGTTTCTGGGGGTGATGAGCCTGATTGCTTTGTTTGTTTTTATCGCCCTTTACTTTGTGAAAGCCGGATATGGTATTTTCCGCACAGCATCGTGGGGAGTAGCTATCTCCAATAAACTAGCCTGGATATTGATGGAAGCTCCGGTTTTCATGGTGATGTGCGTGATGTGGATCTACTCCGAACGTCGGTTCGAGCCGGTGATTTTCACTTTCTTCCTCTTCTTTCAAATTCACTATTTTCAGCGTGCTTTCATCTTCCCTTTGCTATTGAAAGGGAAAAGTAAGATGCCGCTGGCAATCATGTCGATGGGAGTTCTTTTTAATTTGCTGAATGGCTATATGCAAGGGAAATGGATTTTCTATCTTGCTCCCGAAACGATGTATCAAGCCGGTTGGTTCACTTCACCGTGGTTTATTATAGGCACACTGCTCTTCTTCGCAGGTATGCTGTTGAACTGGCAGTCGGATTATATCATCCGCCATTTGCGCAAACCGGGAGATACCCGGCATTATCTGCCTCAAAAAGGGATGTACCGTTATGTCACTTCCGCCAACTATTTCGGTGAGATAGTAGAATGGGCAGGTTGGGCGATACTCACTTGTTCACTTTCCGGCTTGGTCTTCCTTTGGTGGACGATTGCTAACCTTGTTCCCCGTGCCAACGCTATTTGGTGCCGTTATCGCGAAGAATTCGGAGACGCAGTGGGAGAACGGAAACGAGTGTTTCCTTTCCTTTATTAGGGACGCTCTTCATCACGATTTACATATGACTTAAATAAAATATCAACTACTATGGAATCTAAACTTTTTAGCCCGGTCACCTTTGGCCCTTTGACGCTGCGGAATCGAACGATCCGTTCGGCAGCTTTTGAGAGTATGTGTCCGGAGAATACTCCCACGCAGATGTTGCTGGATTACCATCGGTCGGTAGCTGCGGGGGGAGTGGGTATGACAACAGTGGCTTATGCTGCCGTGACACAAAGCGGACTTTCTTTCGACCGTCAGTTGTGGTTGCGTCCGTCCATTATTCCCCGTTTACATGAACTGACAAAGGCTGTGCACGATGAAGGTGCCGCAGTAGGTATACAAATCGGGCATTGTGGAAATATGTCCCATAGAAATATTTGTGGTGTCACTCCTATATCCGCATCTTCAGGCTTCAACCTCTATTCTCCTACGTTTGTGCGTGGAATGGAAAAAGAGGAGCTGCCGGAAATGGCGAAAGCGTATGGAAATGCAGTCAATCTGGCGAGGAAAGCCGGATTTGACGCCGTTGAAGTACATGCGGGGCACGGCTATTTGATTAGTCAATTCCTGTCTCCCTACACCAATCATCGGAAAGATGAATATGGTGGTTCGCTCGAAAACCGGATGCGTTTTATGGATATGGTGATGGAAGAAGTGATGAAAGCGGCAGGCAGTGATATGGCAGTTTTCGTAAAAATGAATATGCGCGACGGCTTCAAAGGAGGAATGGAGATAGACGAATCCATACAAGTGGCCAAACGTCTGTTGGAACTTGGCGCTCATGGATTGGTGTTGAGTGGTGGTTTTGTCAGTAAAGCGCCGATGTATGTAATGAGAGGTGCCATGCCGATTCGTTCGATGTCTTACTATATGAATTGTTGGTGGCTGAAATACGGAGTCCGTATGTTTGGCAAATGGATGATACCCTCTGTACCCTTCAAAGAGGCCTATTTCCTTGAAGATGCACTGAAATTCCGTGCGGCTCTTCCGGATGCGCCGTTGATTTATGTCGGTGGTCTTGTTTCCCGTCAGAAAATAGATGAAGTGCTCGATTCCGGTTTTGATGCCGTGCAGATGGCGAGAGCTTTGCTCAACGAACCGGGATTTGTGAACCGGATGAAACAGGAGGAACAAGCACGTTGCAACTGTGGACACAGTAATTATTGCATAGGACGTATGTATACGATAGAAATGGCTTGTCATCAACATTTGAAAGAACAATTACCTTCCTCTTTACAAAAGGAGATTGATAAACTGGAGAAAAAATGAGTGAAATGAAATGGGCAATCATCACCGGTGCGGACGGAGGAATGGGAACAGAAATAACACGTGCCGTAGCCAAAGCCGGTTATCGAATCATAATGGCTTGTTATCATCCGCAGAAAGCGGAGGTTGTTCGTGAACGTTTGAGCAAGGAAACCGGAAACCCGGATTTGGAAGTAATAGCTATCGATTTATCTTCTATGCAATCCGTAGTTGCTTTTGCCAGTCAGATCTTAGAAAGGAATCTTCCCATCTCTTTGTTGATGAATAATGCCGGAACGATGGAGACAGGTTTTCATACTACTTCCGAAGGATTCGAACGAACGGTAAGTGTGAACTACATGGGACCTTATCTGCTTACCCGGAAATTAATTCCGTTGATGGTGCGTGGAGCGCGTATCGTAAATATGGTTTCCTGTACATACGCAATCGGCAAGCTCGACTTCCCGGATTTCTTTCATAGAGGGAAAACGGGAACGTTTTGGAGGATTCCTGTTTACAGTAACACGAAGCTGGCTTTATTATTATTTACTTTCGAACTTTCCGAGCAACTTCGAGAGAAGGGGATTACCGTCAATGCTGCCGATCCGGGAATTGTTTCTACTGATATCATCACTATGCACAAGTGGTTCGATCCGTTGACGGATATTTTTTTCCGTCCTTTTATCCGTAAACCCAAGAAAGGGGCTTCTACGGCAATCGGTTTACTGTTGGACGAAAAGGAAGCCGGTGTGACAGGGCAACTGTATGTCAATAACCACCGGAAAAACTTGTCTGATAAATACACGAATCATGTGCAAAAAGAGCAGTTGTGGGAGGTAACGGAACGTGCGTTGGCGAGTTGGCTGAAGTAGGTTTTCTTTTCTTTTTTTATTTAAATTATCCAGTATTTACTTATATATAGGTATTGTACATATCTATATACCTCATTTTTGTTGTCTTATTTTTACCAATAGATAGGGATTGTTTGGCATCCCTCTTTCTGCTTACCTTTGCATCGCTTTTAAAGCAATGAAAAGGTTATAAAGTAAAAAGGTAAAAAGGAGATGAGCAATAAATATTTTTTGGTTTTTCTGGCATTCTTGTTTTCCGTATCCGTATATTCACAACATGGGCGTCACCGTAGTAGTTTAATTTCGGGCAGAGTGATGTCCACGGAGAAAGAAGTGGTGGATTTTGCGACAGTTTATCTGAAAGGAACCAACCAAGGATGCTATACCGATGAAAAAGGTATATATCATTTGAAAACTACAGCAGGTGAATATACACTCGTCGTTTCGGCTATCGGTTATCAAACGGTAGAAAAGAAAGTTAAATTAGCCAAGGGAGAAAGAATAAAAGTAAACGTCACTATCGCGCCGGCGGTAAAAGAACTGGGAGAGGTGCTGGTCACGACATCCGGAGTCGGCCGTGTGAATCAGTCTGCTTTTAATGCGGTAGCCATTGATGCGAAGAAATTGCATAACAGTACGCAGACTTTGGCGGGTGCACTGACTAAAGTGCCCGGTGTAAAACTCCGCGAATCAGGTGGAGTGGGGTCGGATATGCAATTGTATATCGATGGCTTTAGCGGAAAACATGTGAAAATCTTCATTGACGGCGTACCACAGGAAGGAGCCGGTGCTGCATTCGATTTGAACAATGTTCCTATTAATTTTGCTGACCGTATAGAAGTCTATAAAGGAGTGGTTCCCGTAGGATTCGGAACCGATGCCATTGGGGGAGTGGTTAATATTGTCACCAACAAACAACCCGGAAAGTGGTTTATGGATGCTTCCTATTCTTACGGATCGTTTAATACTCATAAATCATACGTGCGCTTCGGACAAACGTTTAAGAATGGTTTTATGTATGAAGTCAATGCTTTTCAAAACTTTTCGGATAATGATTATTATGTAGATACTTACGTACGCGAATTTGAGATTAAAGAAGATGGAAGCGTACGTTTCCCGCCACTTGACAAAAATAAGATTTATCATCTGAAACGTTTTAATGACCAGTATCATAATGAAGCCGTGATTGGAAAAATCGGCCTGGTAGGAAAGAAATGGGCAGACCGTTTGGCGTTGAGTTTCAATTATTCCCATTTCTATAAAGAGTTACAAACAGGCGTTTATCAAGATGTCGTGTTCGGTGAAAAATTCCGCAAAGGACATTCGTTGGTCCCTTCTTTAGAATATTACAAAAAGAACTTATTGGTGAAAAACCTGGATCTGCTGTTGACTGCCAATTACAATCATAATATCACCAACAATGTCGATACCGCTTCGCGGGCTTACAACTGGCGTGGAGATTTTTATGAAAAAGGCAGCCGGGGAGAACAGTCTTACCAGAACAGTGAATCTAAAAATAAAAACTGGAATGGGACGCTGAAGATGAATTACCATATCGGACAGGCGCATACGTTTACTTTCAGTCATGTAATCAGTGATTTTGAACGTACGAGCCGCTCTACCATCGGTGCTTCTTCCAAATTCACGGACTTTTCTATTCCTAAAATCACCCGTAAAAACGTCAGCGGGCTTTCTTACCGTCTGATGCCGTCGGACAGATGGAATGTGTCGGCATTTGCCAAATATTATCGGCAATACAACAAGGGACCGGTATCGCAGAATACGGATGGAATAGGCAATTATATCAATCTGTCCAATACGGCAAGTGCTCTTGGATATGGAGCGGCAGGTACCTATTTTATATGGAAAGATCTTCAGGTGAAACTTTCGTACGAAAAGGCTTTCCGCCTGCCGACCACGGACGAACTCTTTGGAGATGAAGACCTTGAAGCTGGTAAAATGAATCTGAAACCGGAGAAAAGTGATAATGTCAATTTGAGTTTCAGCTATAATCATCAGTTTGGCAAGCATGGATTGTATGCCGAGGCCGGTTTGATATATCGGGATACGAAAGATTATATAAAAAGAGGACTGGACGTATTGGGAGGAACAAGCTACGGATATTATGAGAACCACGGTCACGTAAGGACCAAAGGGTATAATTTGTCATTGCTTTATAGCTTCTCGCGTTGGTTTGATATAGGAGGAACATTCAATAGCATCGATACTCGTGATTACGAAAAGTTTCTGGCGGGTTCCTCTTTGCAAGAAAGCATGCACTATAAAGTGCGTATGCCGAATCTGCCCTATCGTTATGCTAATATCAATGCAAATTTTTATTGGAATGACCTGTTTGTCAAAGGAAATGTGTTGAGCATCGGCTATGATAGCTACTGGCAGCACGATTTTCCTCTTTACTGGGAGAATCTCGGAGATAAAGATTCAAAGAATATGGTGCCGGAACAGTTTTCTCATAATCTGTCTTTGTCCTACACCATGAAGAATGGACGTTATAATGTATCATTTGAATGTCGGAATTTCACCGATGCCCAACTGTTTGACAATTTTAGTCTGCAAAAAGCGGGGCGCGCATTCTATGGAAAGTTCAGAGTGTTTTTCGGTAAATAATAAGAGTAAGTTTTTAGTATCAATCAATAATAAAGAATATATGAAGAAGTTTTTATTACAGGCTTTTGCCATAGCTTTTTGCTTGAGTAGCGGTGTGTTTGTGGCATCTTGCGACGATGATAATAATCCGGTGGATAACCCGCCAATTGATGGAGAAACGGCTTATGTGGTGGCTGCCACAACCGGTGAAGCAAGTTATTTGGTAGTAGCCAATTCTTTGGATGAAGGAACAGTGTCGACTCAAGGGAATGGAACCGAGGTGATTGGCGGTACCTATTGGGTATATAAAGGATTGGATTATGTGTTTGCTTTAGTTTATAATAAAGGTGGCGCAGGTACAGGAGCTTCCTATTATCTGGGGGCAGATGGTAAAATGAAAGAAAAGTACACATACACTTATAATCGTATCACGTCTTATGGAACCTGGGGGGATAAAGTGGTGACTGTTTCCACCGGGGACTCGAAAATAACAGATGAGGATCAGAATGTGGCTCAAGCATTGTTGTTCAACTATTTGGATGCGACCGATGGCAGTCAGGAAGAGGGTACCTTGCTTGCCGAAAATTACTTGGGTAATGGTGAAAAAGTTTCATGGGCAGGTCTGGTTGAAGCTAACAATAAGATTTATACATCTGTCATCCCAATGGGAATGAGTAAGTACGGTATTAAAAAATGGCCGGAAGCTGTGACAGATCAGGAACTTGTGACTAAGACTGACGGTGGTAGCGGCAGCGGTGCATATACAGCCGGTGTCATTCCTTCTACACAATACCCGGATAATGCTTATGTGGCAATTTATAGTGGCACGAACTTCAATGAGACTCCGGTGATTGCCAAGACTGATAAAATAGGCTATGCATGCGGTCGTATGCGTTCACAATATTATCAGACCATTTGGGCCGCTGATAATGGTGACGTCTATGTGTTCTCTCCCGGATATGGACGTACGGCAGTTTCATCTTCAGATTTGAAGAAGGTAACAGGACAGAAGCCTTCGGGCGCAATGCGTATCAAAGCAGGCGCAACAGATTTCGATCCGGATTACTATGTGAACTTTGAAGAGATAGGCACTAAACATCCTATTTTCCGTTGCTGGCACATCTCTGAAGATTACTTCCTGCTTCAATTGTATAAAAAGGGAGCGGAAGATATGATTAATGGCGGTACAAGTGCAGATGTTAGCGAATTAGCTGTTTTCAAGGCGGAAGATCAGACGATTATGCCTGTTACAGGTCTGCCGGCTGACGGAAAGTTTGGTGGCGAGCCTTATGGAGAAAAAGGGTATGCTTATATGGCTGTCACTGTGACTACGGGCGAGAAACCGGCCTTCTATAAAATAGACGCAAAAACAGGCAAGGCAGTCAAAGGTTTGACGGTAGAGGCTGACGCTATCACTACGGTAGGTAAGATGGAATATCTTTCAAAATAATACAGTCGGTTAAATAGAGAATCTTTTGTAGATAAAAGCCTGCCGAGCGGAAAGCTTTGCAGGCTTTTTCAAGAAATAGTAATGAAAACATGAAAAAAATATTCAGAAAGATACATTTGTGGCTTTCCGTCCCTTTCGGACTGATAATAACTCTTGTCTGCTTCTCCGGTGCCATGCTGGTATTTGAAAATGAGGCGAATGAGTGGTTTCGACGCGACCTTTACTACGTAGAAACGGTAAAGGGGCCTCCTCTTCCTATGGATAAGTTGCTTGAAAAAGTGGCGACGACATTGCCTGACAGTGTAGCGGTGACCGGTGTCAGCATATCTTCTGATCCCGGACGTGCGTATCAGGTTAGTCTTTCCAAACCACGTCGTGCATCTTTGTATGTAGACCAGTATACGGGCGAAGTAAAAGGAAAAAGCGAGCGTAGCGGCTTTTTTATGTTTATGTTCCGAATGCATCGCTGGCTTCTGGATAGTATGAATCCGGGAAATGAAGGAATCTTTTGGGGCAAAATGATTGTAGGTGTCAGTACGCTTTTACTTGTTTTTGTACTGATTTCGGGAATTGTCATTTGGTGGCCGCGTACACGTAAAGCATTGAAGAATAGCCTGAAAATAACAGCAACAAAAGGTTGGAGAAGGTTTTGGTATGACTTGCATGTGGCAGGTGGAATGTATGCTCTGATCTTTCTACTGGCTATGGCACTGACGGGATTGACCTGGTCTTTTCCGTGGTATCGGACGGCTTTCTATAAGGTCTTCGGGGTAGAAGTACAGCAACGTGCCGCCCAAGGACATGAACAGAAAAGTGATGCTCAAAAGAGAAATACCAAACTGGCAGCCCGTCGGGAAAAGAAAAGAGAAGGAAATGAGGTTCGAAAGGGTGAAAGAAGCAGACGTCCGGAAAACAATCATAGTGATATGTACTCGGTAACTTCACCATTCGTTTATTGGCAAGAGATTTATGATAAACTAAGACGTCAGAATCCGGAGTATAAGCAAATCAGTATTTCTTCTGGTACGGCAAGCGTGTCTTTCAACCGTTTCGGTAATCAGCGGGCATCTGACCGTTATTCTTTCAATACGGATAATGGTGAATTTACAGAAACAAGTCTTTATCAACATCAAGACAAGTCGGGAAAGATTCGTGGTTGGATTTATTCTGTGCATGTTGGTAACTGGGGAGGAATGTTTACTCGCATACTTACCTTTATTGCTGCCTTATTGGGGTCTGCACTACCACTGACTGGATATTATTTATGGATAAAAAGACTCATAAAGGTACGGAAATGAATGAAATTTTTTCCTACTATAAAGTTGAAAAACATAAAAACATCTGCCACCTGCAACGAAAAGCGTGTAATACACTAGTTAATAGATAGTTGTAACGTTGCAGATACCTGTGGCAGATAGGTTGCAGATAAAGTATCTGCAACACGTTATATAATCAAAGAAAAAGCCTTGATCCCTTTGTGCAAAGCTATGGGATAATTGGGGGACCCTATGGAGAAACTGTAGTGTCCCGCCTTAGAAACTCTCGTTTCCTGCCGTGGAAACTGTAATTTCTAATGCCGGAAACGACAGTTCCCCGCCTGGAAACGGGAAGTTAATGTATACAATAAACTTTTGCACCCATGGAGAATTGGCTTTGCAAGGCTTATACTGTGTGGCAGATACTTTGATCTGCAACCTATCTGCAACAGTATCTGCAACGTTACAACTATCTATTAACTAGTGTATTACACGCGTTTGGTTGCAGGTGGCAGATGTTTTCATGTTTTTTCAACTTTATAGTAGGAGGATTACGCATCAAAATTAGGGTCGCAACCGTAAGTCATAAAACAAATTCACCTCTGTGTCCTCCGTGTCCTCTGTGGTGAAAAGAAGCATTGAATAAATGAAAGAAGAGCGGTGAATGATAAGGAAATCTCCCGTTCATCCACCGCTCTTTATCTTATATACTGATATAAGCTGAACTCCTAAAAATAAAAAGATTAGATTGAAAGCTCTTTCAATACAGTGACAAGATCTCTCTTGATTGGTTTGTCATTCTTAATAGCCTTGCTGAACGGTACGTAAACGATTTCATCATGTTCGATTCCGATCATTACGTTACGTTGATCTTCCATAATAGCATCGATAGCAGCAGCACCGAGGCGGCTTGCCAGGATACGGTCGTGGGCAGTTGGGCTACCACCACGTTGCAGGTGACCTAAAATCGTCACACGTACATCATATTGCGGATATTCGTTTTTCACACGTTCGGCATAATGCATGGCTCCTCCTGTCAGTTCGCTTTCGGCTACCAATACAATGCTACTGTTTTTTGATTTGCGGAATCCGTTTTTGATAAACTCTTCCAGTTGGTCGACTTCCGTACTGAATTCCGGAATAATGGCAGCTTCCGCACCCGAAGCGATAGCTCCGTTCAACGCAAGGAAACCGGCATCACGTCCCATAACTTCAACGAAGAACAAACGTTCATGTGAAGTGGCTGTGTCGCGAATCTTATCTACGGCATCCAATATGGTATTCAATGCAGTATCATATCCGATGGTCGTATCTGTACCATAAAGGTCGTTGTCAATAGTTCCCGGCAGTCCGATACATGGAACATCAAATTCCTGTGCAAAGATACGCGCACCTGTCAGTGAGCCGTCTCCACCAATGATAACCAAAGCATCGATGCCTTCTTTTTTCATGTTGTCATAAGCCAACTGACGACCTTCCGGAGTCGTGAACTCTTTACAACGTGCCGTTTTCAGGATAGTACCACCCAACTGGATGATGTTACTCACATTCTGACTCTTGAATTCTTTGATTTCACCTGTAACCAGACCTTTATATCCTCTGTATATACCTTTAACTTGCAATCCATTGTAGATGGCTGCACGTGTCACTGCACGTATAGCAGCGTTCATTCCCGGAGCATCACCTCCGGAGGTCAAAATTCCGATACACTTAACTGTTCCCATATAACAATCTCTCATTAATTAGTTTGACGCGGCAAATGTACAACAAAAAGTTGAAAGCAGTGGTTATGAAGTTTTTTTTCGTAAGAAGAAAACATTAAAAATGTTCAAATGACCTTTTTTCGCTTTCCTTTTATTCGTTCATGTTACTTTGCCGTTTCCTTATGTTGCTTTGCTATTATTCTTTGTCAGAATAAAGCTGTTATTCTTTGATGAGCGTCCGAATGTGATTGTAAATCTTCTCCATCAACCATTTAGGAGTAGAAGTCGCACCACATACGCCAATTGAATTTACGTTTTGAAGGAGAGAAGGATCTATTTCTTTCTCGTTATCTATCAAATGTGAATTGGTGTTCACCTTCAAACACTCCTCGAACAGCATTTTTCCGTTTGAACTCTTTTTGCCGCTGACGAAAAATATCAAATCGTGTGTAGCCGCAAATTCCCGAAGCTTAGGCATCCGGTTGGCAACCTGACGACAGATAGTATCATAATATTCGAAAGTCGCCTCCGGTGAAATATGTTGCTTGAAGTATTCCACAATTTCCTGAAACTCGTCCAGTGACTTGGTAGTCTGTGAGAAAAGACGGATGCTTTTGTTTAAATCCAACTTTTTGGCTTCTTCTGCCTTTTCGATGACAATTGCTTTTCCATCTGTTTGACCCACCAATCCCAGCACTTCAGCATGACCGCTTTTGCCGTATATGACAATTTGTTTTTCTTTGTCACTGTCTGCCAGATACCCTTGTCTGATACGTTTTTGCAAACGTAATACTACCGGACAGGTCGCATCGATAATTTCTATATTATTTTCACGGGCAATCATGTAAGTTTCCGGTGGCTCTCCGTGTGCGCGAAGCAATACTTTGGCATTCTTCAGTTGTTTGAATTCTTCCCGGTTGATCGTGATTAATCCCATCGTTTTAAGCCTTTCCACTTCCCGGCTATTGTGTACAATATCTCCGAGACAATAGAGAGTCTCTCCCTTTGCCAACTCCTCTTCTGCCTTATGAATGGCTGTCACCACACCAAAGCAGAAGCCGGAATCTTCGTCTATCTCTACCTTGATCATAAAGCAAATTATTTACTTACCTTATTAAATTGTCCGAAAAGCCATTCCTTTTGCTCTTCAATCGATAAGTGGGTGTTATCCAGAAGCAGAGCATCTTCAGCTTTGCGAAGTGGACTTACTTCCCGGTTCTGGTCGATATAATCCCGTTGTTTTACGTTTTCCAGAATTTCGTCGAAGCTGGCTTCCTGTCCTTTTGCTTTCAGCTCGTCATAACGGCGTTGAGCACGGATTTCGGGAGTGGCGGTTACAAATATTTTCAGTTCCGCATCCGGGAAAACGGTAGTTCCTATATCCCGGCCATCCATGACGATGCCCTTTTCCTTTCCCATTGCTTGTTGCTGCGCCACCATTTCTTCACGTACGAAGTCAAGCGTACTGATAGGGCTCACTTTGGAAGAAACCTCCATTGAACGGATTTTATTCTCCACATTCACGCCGTTCAGATACGTGTCGGGACGTCCGGTTTCTTTATTCAGCTGGAAAGATATACGAATATTCTTGATTTCTTTTTTCAGTTTCTCCGTATCGATCACGTCTCCGTTGAAAATCCCGTTCTCTATACTATATAAAGTGACCGCACGATACATGGCTCCACTGTCAATGTAAATGTAACCCACTTCGCGGGCAAGATCTTTGGCCATTGTACTTTTTCCACAAGAGGAAAAGCCATCGATTGCAATTGTTATCTTTTTCATATTCAGTTCATCTGATTTGTTCGCCAAAGATACGGTAAATTTGAAAATCAACCATAAGTTTGCCGTTAAAAGGAGCAAGACAAGTACGAAAGAATTAAAAAAGTTAAAAAGCCGGATAAAAAGAGGCAAAGAGGGAAACGAATACATGAAAATGTACTATATTTGCCCGGAGACACATGAAAGGACACTTTTTTTTAATCATTATATTAATAAATTTATGGAAGTTAAAAAATCACCCAAGGCAGACCTGGAAGGCAAGAAGTCTACATGGTTGCTCGTTGGTTACGTGGTAGTTCTAGCTTTCATGTTCGTGGCGTTCGAATGGACCCAGCGTGACGTGAAGATAGATACAAGCCAGGCAGTAGCCGATGTCGTGTTTGAAGAGGAAATTATTCCTATTACCGAAACCCCTGAACAAGCAGCTCCACCACCACCTGAAGCTCCAAAGGTAGCAGAATTGCTGGAGATTGTGGATGATAAAGCTGATATTGAGGAAACAACAACTATTATCAATGAAGATAATCAAGCTCGTGTAGAAGTAAAATATGTGCCTGTACAAGTGGTTGAAGAAGAACCGGAAGAACAGACTATTTTCGAGGTTGTAGAAAATATGCCGGACTTCCCGGGCGGACAAGCAGCTTTGATGCAGTATCTGGCAAAAAATATTAAATATCCGACTATCGCACAGGAAAACGGAACTCAAGGACGTGTTATCGTACAGTTCGTTGTTAACAGAGACGGTAGTATCGTAGATGCGAAGGTTGTACGTAGCGTCGACCCGTATCTGGATAAAGAAGCCCTCCGTGTGATTAATACCATGCCGAAGTGGAAACCAGGTATGCAGCGCGGAAAACCGGTACGTGTTAAATTTACAGTTCCTGTGATGTTTAGATTGCAGTAATTTGTAACACTATAAATGGAGAGGCTGCTTTCGGCAGCCTCTTTTTATTCATTAATTTTTTTATTCATCATGTTTACAGCTTCTCAATTACTCGATAAGATAAATAATCATATTTCTGAAATCCAGTTTACCCGGACGCCGAAAGGACTTTATGAACCGATTGAATATATCCTTTCTCTGGGTGGGAAGCGGATACGTCCTGTATTAATGTTGATGGGATATAACTTGTATCGGGAGGATGTTGCGTCTATATACGATCCTGCCACTGCGATTGAAGTTTACCACAATCACACCTTGTTGCATGATGATTTGATGGATCGTTCGGATGTGCGCAGAGGGAAACCTACCGTGCACAAGGTCTGGAATGATAATACTGCTGTACTTTCGGGAGATGCTATGTTGATTCTGGCATTTCGGTATATGACGGGTTGTCCACCGGAACACCTGAAAGAAGTGATGGATTTATTCAGTTTGACTACACTCGAAATCTGTGAAGGACAGCAACTGGATATGGAATTTGAATCTCGCTGTGACGTTACAGAAGACGAATACATTGAAATGATTCGTTTGAAAACAGCCGTGTTGCTTGCGGGTAGTCTTAAAATAGGTGCAATTCTGGCAGGAGCGACTGCTGAAGATGCAGAAAATCTATATAATTTTGGAATGCATATTGGAGTAGCATTCCAGTTACAGGATGATTTGTTGGATGTATATGGTGATCCGGAAGTGTTCGGGAAGAAGATAGGTGGAGACATCCTCTGCAATAAAAAAACATATATGCTTATCAAAGCACTGAACCGTGCGGATGAAAAGCAGCATGCTGAATTGAATCGTTGGTTGAATGCGGAGGCTTTTCAACCTTCTGAAAAAATCGAAGCGGTAACTGAAATCTATAATCAGTTGAATATCCGCAATATTTGTGAAAGCAAAATGCGTGAATATTATACGTTCGCTATGGAAAGTCTGGCGGCGGTAGCTGTTGCGGAAGACAGAAAAAAAGAACTGAAGAATCTGGTGAAATTATTAATGTATCGTGAAATGTAGTTAAGTATCGGAGATATGCCTTATAGACGACTACCAAATACTGATCAAGCAAGAGTTCGGGCGCTGAAAGCGGCTGTCGAAAAGGGAGAGATGTATAATGTGCGTGACTTGGCTATTACATTGAAGACATTATTTGAAGCGCGTAACTTTTTGCATCGGTTTGAGGCAGCGCAAATTTATTATACCCAGTGCTACGATAATCAGTCGCGTGCCAGCCGTAAACACCAGATGAATGTGAAGACTGCCCGGCTGTATATCTCTCATTTTATTCAGGTGCTCAATTTGGCAGTGCTTCGTGATGAAATCAAGGTGGCACATAAAGAGTTATATGGCTTGCCTGCTTCCAATACCGTACCGGACCTGTTGAGTGAAGCCTCTCTGGTAGAGTGGGGGAAGAAAATAATCGAAGGCGAACAATTAAGGACCACTCAAGGTGGCATACCTATTTATAATCCGACTATTGCACGCGTAAAAGTGCATTATGATATTTTTCTGGAAAGCTATGAACGGCAGAAGAACTATCAGGCATTAACCAATCGTAGTCTTGATGAACTGGCGTCTATGCGTGACCGTGCCGATGAATTGATTTTGGATATCTGGAATCAGGTAGAAGCCAAATACCAGGATGTCACTCCCAATGATACCCGATTAGAAAAATGCCGCGACTATGGACTGATATATTATTATCGCTCCAGCGAAAAAATAAAAGAAGAAAAAGAAATATCATGTTGATCGATACTCATTCTCATCTTTTTGTTGAAGAATTTACCGAAGACCTGCCATTGGTGATGGAACGTGCGCAGAAAGCGGGAGTTTCCTATATTTTTATGCCCAATATAGACAGTACGACCATTGATGCTATGTTGTCGGTTTGTAGGGATTATCCGGGATTTTGCTATCCGATGATCGGACTGCACCCTACTTCTGTCAATGAATCGTATGAACAGGAATTAGCGATTGTTCACAAATACTTGTCGACTTCCCGTGAGTTTGTGGCTATCGGAGAAATAGGTCTTGATCTTTATTGGGACAAGACTTTTCTGAAAGAGCAAATCTTGGTTTTTGAAAAGCAAATAGAGTGGGCGCTGGAATATGGTCTTCCCATTGTAATCCATTCAAGAGAAGCGTTTGAATATATATATAAGGTAATGGAACCCTATAAAAATACCTCTTTGACCGGCATTTTTCATAGTTTTACCGGGACATCGGAAGAAGCGGCGAAATTGTTGGAATTTGAAGGATTTATGTTAGGTATCAATGGAGTTGTAACTTTCAAGAAATCGACTTTGCCGGAGGCATTGACGACTGTTCCTTTAGAGCGCATTGTGCTCGAAACCGATTCTCCCTATTTGGCTCCCGTGCCGAACCGGGGAAAGAGAAATGAAAGTGCCAATGTGAGAGACACACTCATGAAGGTGGCTGATATTTATCAGAGGGATCCGGAGTACGTGGCACAGGTCACTTCTGTGAATGCGCTAAAAGTGTTCGGAATCCGCAAATAAGGTTCGAAAGGTTTTAAATTATATTAATTTGCCGTATTTATTCGAGATAAAAGAGGGAGAATGCTTCTTGAAAAGAAAAAAAAGAATACATTTGTAGCTGAAAATGCTGAAAACTCAGAGGGAGAGATGCTCGAGTGGTTGAAGAGGCACGCCTGGAAAGCGTGTATACGCCAAAAGTGTATCGCGGGTTCGAATCCCGCTCTCTCCGCTGAATCTGAAATTTAGTCAAAACTTCTCGTTCTTTAGCCAAAAGTTCTTTTCATAGGTCAAAGTGTCTGGTATTTCTAGTACTCTTCTCTTGTATATCATTCTCTTTTCTGTATATTTGCGCCCGATATTTTTTTTGAGATATCACATTTTTGTAATTCTGAAAATAGACTTGATGGATAAAATAAATGCGGTAATTACTGGGGTCGGGGGATATGTGCCCGATTATGTGCTGACTAATGATGAAATTTCTAAAATGGTGGATACCACCGACGAATGGATCATGGGGCGTATCGGCATAAAAGAACGACATATCTTGAATGAAGAGGGGCTTGGAACTTCGTATATGGCCCGTAAGGCCGCCAAGCAGTTGATGCAACGCACAAAGAGTCGTCCCGATGATATCGATCTGGTCATTGTCGCCACTACTACTTCGGATTACCGTTTTCCTTCAACGGCATCTATCTTGTGCGAAAGGCTGGGGCTGAAGAATGCTTTCGCTTTCGATATGCAGGCGGTTTGCAGCGGTTTCCTGTATGCGATGGAAACGGGAGCGAATTTTATCCGTTCGGGGAAATATAAAAAGATTATTATTGTAGGTGCTGATAAGATGTCATCCGTAATCGATTATACGGACCGTGCCACTTGCCCTATCTTTGGCGACGGTGCGGCCGCTTTTATGCTGGAACCGACTACGGAAGAGGTCGGCATCATGGATTCGGTGTTGAGAACGGATGGTAAAGGGCTGCCTTTTCTGCATATAAAAGCGGGAGGTTCCGTATGTCCTCCTTCCTATTATTCATTGGATCATCATCTGCATTATATTTATCAGGAAGGCCGCACGGTGTTCAAGTATGCCGTAGCGAATATGTCGGATTCCTGTGAAGCTATTATCGCCAGAAACCACTTGACTAAGGAGGATATTGATTGGGTGATTCCCCACCAGGCTAACCAGCGTATCATTACCGCTGTGGCGCAACGGTTGGAAGTACCGTCCGAGAAAGTGATGGTCAACATCGAACGTTATGGCAATACCAGTGCCGGCACGCTTCCGCTTTGCATCTGGGATTTTGAGAAGAAACTGAAGAAAGGCGATAATCTGATATTTACCGCATTCGGTGCAGGATTTGCCTGGGGAGCGGTTTATGTGAAGTGGGGATATGACCCCAAAGAGGATGCGTGACATATCGGGTACCCGATACGTCACATCCTCTTTTGAAGGGTAGGAGAGACTTATTCCAGTTCCTCGATAATCTTCTTTACATCCACCGGTTGCAGTCGTCCGTACACCTTTTCGCCGATCATCACTACCGGAGCCAGTCCGCAGGCGCCTACGCAGCGCAGGCAATCCAGCGAATACTTTCCGTCGGGGGTGGTTTCTCCGACTTCGATGCCGAGTACCCGCTTGAACTCTTCCAGCAACTTCTCCGAACCACGTACGTAGCACGCCGTGCCCATGCAGACGGAAATCGGATGCTTTCCTTTGGGAGTCATTGTAAAGAAGGTGTAGAATGTCACAACTCCGTAGACTTTCGACACGGGGATTCTGAGTTTGGAGGCTATGATCCGTTGCATCTCTTCGGGCAGATAGCCGTGCAGATGTTGCGCTTCATGCAAAATATTGATTAATTCGCCCGTATTGTTCCCGTGTTTGTCGCAAATCGTCTTGACTTGTTCCACCACATCGCAGGCTAGCTTGATATCTGACATAATAGTACTTGTTTAAAGTTAATCAATCGATTTGTTGAAATAATGCGTGTGCAAGAGCATTTCCGATTTCTCACCCAGCGGTTTGCCGAGATATTCTTCATACAGTTTCTGAATATAGGGGTTGTCGTGAGATTTGCGCAGAGGTTTGTTGGCATCTTCCCGGTAAAGGGCGTTGGCACGGGCGTAGAGAACGTCCGAGTTGCCGTGATGCAAGGGTTGCCCGCCCCCTCCGATGCAGCCGCCGGGGCATGCCATGATTTCGATGACATGATATTCATTATGTCCGTTTCGTATATCTTCCAGTAAGTGCCTTGCGTTGCCTAGTCCGTGTGCGATGCCTACTTTCAGTTCAAATCCGTTCAGGTTGATGGTGGCGCGCCGGACACCGCTCAGTCCGCGTACCTGTTCAAAGTTGACATTCTTCAGCGGCTGTCCGGTGTAGATTTCATAAACGGAGCGCAGGGCGGCTTCCATGACACCACCCGTCGTACCGAAGATGACACCGGCGCCGGTCGATTCTCCCATAGGGTTGTCGAACGGGCTGTCCAGCACGAGGGTAAAGCCGATGTTGGCTCGCTTTATCAGGCGTGCCAGTTCGCGGGTGGAGATGGAGTAATCGACGTCGGGGACACCGTTTACTTTGAACTCGTCGCGATCACATTCATATTTCTTGGCCAGACAGGGCATGATGGAGACAACTACCAGCTTTTCGCGGGGGATTCCCATTTTCTCTGCCCAGTAAGACTTGGCGATGGAGCCGAACATCTGTTGTGGAGAACGGGCGGTAGAAGGGATATCCAGCATATCCGGGAAGTGGTGCTCGAAGAAGTTTACCCAAGCCGGGCAGCAGGAAGTCAGGATCGGAAGCCGGACGGATTTATCTCCGTCCAGATAGCGTGTCAGTCGGTTCAGGATTTCGGAACCTTCTTCCATGATGGTGAGGTCGGCGGCAAAGTCGGTATCGAATACATAGTCGAAACC